>ERZ824488.1226-NODE-1226-length-29279-cov-6.791336_pt1 | contig 29279 bp, 27 predicted proteins | sample MGYA00519936_ERZ824488 | MGnify/ENA primary metagenome ERZ824488 (study PRJEB31778, sample SAMEA3449153) | human gut metagenome | biome: human gut; feature: human-associated habitat; material: faeces | place: United Kingdom | collected 2010/2012 ... | reverse complement strand
ATACATGGCAACAAAGAATATCAAGGAAAGAACGAAAAAGAATTATATCCGTATGTGGGACTACCGGATACGAAATACTTTGGGAAACATTCGTGTTGTGGATTTTAAGACATCTCACGTAAGGACGTTCTTTTCCGCATTGTCAGATGAAGGACTGGCACACAGTACGATCAAAGGTCTTTATGGCTTATTGAATCCCAGTTTTGAACTGGCAGTGGAAGATGGGATTATCCGCAAGAATCCGGTAACAGGAACACTTGGAGATTATGGGGCTCCAGCAAAGGAGAAAGAAGCACTGACACTGGAACAGCAGGAAAAACTTCTGAAGTTTGTTGAACAGAGTAATGTGTATAAGCCTCATCTTCCAATGATGCAGGTTATGTTTGGGGCTTGCCTGAGAGTGAGTGAAACCATCGGCTTAACCTGGTCAGATGTGGATATGAAGAATCGGGAGATCCATGTAGGTGGACAGCTTGTGTATTATGAAGGTGATGAAGGATATTGTTTCCATGATTCAGAAACCAAAACGGATGCAGGAATCAGAGACATTCCTATGACACAGATGGTATATGATGCGTTCCGTAAACAGAGAGAGCTGAACCTGATGCTTGGTTTGCAGAGTAATGTGGAGATCGGTGGACGTAGTGGATTCATCTTCAATACAAAGCATGGACGTCCGATCATGCCGGCGGGAGTGAACAGCTTTCTGAAAAATATTGTCAATGCCTATAATAAGAAAGAAAGCAAACTGGCAGAAGAAGAGAAGCGAGAGCCGGAGCTGATGCCTCCTATTTCATCGCATACCCTTCGTCATACGGGATGTACCAGACTGGGTGAGAACAATGTCAATCCTAAAGTTATGCAGTATGTGATGGGTCATTCGGATGCACAGATCACAATGAATGTCTACAATCATATTGCAGAGAAGTCTCATGTGGAGAACGAGATGTCTAAAATGAACCTGCCAGAAACCGTACCTGCTGTGGTATAAACCATAAGTCGTTGTCGTAAAATGTGGTAAGAAAATCAGACGAATATATTTTTCCAAAGATTTGTCGTAAAAATGTGGTCAAATCAAGAAAATTGAGTGCGAAAGCAAGCGAAAAATCCCTGTGAAGCCCGTAAAATCAAGGCGTTCACAAAATCTTCACAAAAAAATTAGCACTCACCTATTGACAGTGCTAACAATAAGTGTTATATTACAGATAGAACAAAGGAAGGGGAACAAAAAGAGATGATAAAGATTCCACCGACCGGTGTTTGAGATGACAACAACACTTCAGAGTAAATCCGAATGTGCTAAATAAATTAATAAATGTCTTTTGAAAGGAGATATGACTTATGTTAATGCCTAGTATTTTTGGAGAGAACTTATTGGATGATTTCTTTGGAGAACCATTTGGAGGATATGATTACAGTGAATCCGGACTTATGACAACGGATGTAAAAGATACCGATAAAGGCTATGAAGTAACGATGAACATGCCTGGAGTTAAAAAAGAAGATGTAAAAGCAGAACTGAAAGATGGTTATCTGACAGTCAGTGCTGAGACGAACACGAAGAAAGATGAAAAAGCTGAAGATGGCAAGTACATCCGCCGTGAACGTTACAGTGGATCCTGCAGCAGAAGCTTTTATGTAGGCGACGGTGTCAAACAGGAAGACATCAAAGCCAAATTTGAAGACGGTACATTGAAACTGTTCGTACCGAAAGAAGCAGCAAAACCTGCTGTAGAACAGAAGAAATACATTTCCATTGAGGGATAATCAGAATGCGGATTGTAAGCGTCCGGTTACAAGGCTGCCAGATGAGGCAGCCGCTTAAAAAGAAAGTTAGCTAAATTCAGATAGATTTATAAGGAGGAACGACTTATGTTAATGCCTAGTATTTTTAATGATAACTTATTTGATGATTTCTTTGATTTTCCATTTTATGATGATAAAGCAGATCGTAAGATCCAGAGAAAACTGTATGGACATCATGCAGGCAATCTGATGAAGACAGATATCAAAGAGAAAAAAGATGGTTATGAACTGGAGATCGATCTTCCGGGATTCAAGAAAGATGAAGTTACAGCAGAACTGAATGACGGATATCTGACAGTCAGCGCTGCCAAAGGACTGGATCAGGATGAGCAGGAGAAAGAAACTGGTAAGTACATCCGTCGTGAACGTTACGCAGGAGCCTGCCAGAGAAGTTATTATGTAGGTGAAGATATCACGGAAGAAGATATCAAGGCTGAGTTTAAGCATGGTATCCTGAAACTCTTTGTCCCGAAGAAAGAAGTAAAACCGGCGGTAGAAGAGAAGAAATATATCAGTATCGAAGGATAATGACAACACGTTAAAAACTTTCAAATACACCATATGATGAGGGCAGCATGCAGGAGCAAAATCCTGTATGCTGCCCTTTTTGCCATCTATATAAATGGAAATTTGAGAAAGTCTGGATAGTATAATGAAATTAGGATTTGATCTGTATTTCGAGATGTGGAAAAAGGGAGAAATATCCATCAGAAAAGCTGTGTAGTAGTGGTGAATCGAAAAATAAAATCTGAGAGAGTTTTCGAATGTGGGAATCGGAGAATTACAGATAATGAAAAATCAACCATGAGAAAGGGAATGTTTAGTGTTATGGCATGGACATTCCCTTTTCTGGACATAAGGATAATAAGAGGAACAGCTTGCTGGCATCGGCAAGCTGTATTATAGAAAAAGCCCTGCTTTATGCAAGGCTTTTGAAGTATGAGAAAGATTTTCATTTACCAGATTCCAAGCACATGCTGCATGGAAAGACTGGCGATCGTGATACCGATCCAACAGCAGAAACCAAGAGCGAGTGGTTTGCCGCCGGTTTTGATCAGCTTGATGATATTCGTATTCAGACCGACTGCACTCATGGCGAGGACGATGAAGAACTTGCTGAGTGTCTTCAGCGGAGTAAATACATCTGCGGATACGCCGGCTGAAGTTGCGATCGTTGTAATCACGGAAGCGAGAACAAAGTAGAGGATGAACATCGGGAAAATCTTTTTAAATTCCACTTTCTTTCCTTCGGCTTTGGAGTTGCGTGTCCGGATAAATGCGAGAACCAGTGTGATCGGGATGATCGCGAGCGTTCTGGTAAGTTTGACCGTAACTGCCTTATCCAGTGTGGCAGAACCGAGAGCGTAGAGCGAATCCCAGGTGGAAGCCGCTGCAGTTACGGAAGAGGTATCGTTGATCGCAGTTCCGGCAAAGATACCGAAGGCTTCCCCGCTTTTGGTTGAGAATCCAAGCAGTGCACCAAGTGACGGGAAGAACAGCGCGGCGAGCATGTTGAAAAAGAAGATAACCGAGATTGCCTGTGCAACTTCTTCATCATCCGCATCAATGACCGGTGCTGTTGCGGCAATTGCAGAGCCTCCGCAGATGGAAGATCCGACACCGACCAGTGTGGAAATATTTCCCGGTACATGCATAACTTTATGTAACAGATATGCAATGATCAGGGACGTTGAAATCGTCGTTACGATAATTGGCAGTGACTGTTTTCCGGTTTCCAGAATCACGGAGAGATTCAGTCCGAAACCGAGAAGGATTACAGCGTACTGAAGAACCTTCTTTGACACAAAAGTAATACCGTCCTGAAACATGGATTTGTCTTTTAATAATAAAGTAATGATCATTCCGGCAAGGATACCGAATACCGGTCCGCCGATGATTGGAAATGTCTGTCCGAGGAACCAGCATGGAACGGCGATGACCAGACAAAGTAAGATGCCTTTCCAGCTTTTTGTTATAAAATTCATAGAAATACCCCTTTCAAGTGTAATAAATAAGTTACTCTCATAACAATCTGTCCTATCATAGCATAAAAACAGCAGAATAAAAAGATGAAGGAAGGAAAATTTCCAAAGTAATTTGAGAATAAGGTGGAAATAACGAAAGATTCCCGATATAATAATATATGATTTTGGGGACAAGGAGGTAAAGTGTGATAAAACGGGGAATCCGGACATTGCACAAAAGAAAGTGATGCATACACTGAAAAAATTTGTAAAATATTATGCGCCGTACAGGACAGTATTCTTTCTGGATCTGATCTGTGCGGCGATCATCAGTCTGGTGGATCTTGCATTTCCACAGATTTTAAGATCACTGACAAAGACTTTATTTACAGAGGATCCGTCACAGATCCTTGGAGCACTTCTGCCGATCGGACTGGCTTTGCTTGTGATGTATATCATACAGACATTTTGTAAATATTATGTCAGTTATCAGGGCCATATGATGGGGGCACATATGGAACGGGATATGCGCCAGAAGTTATTTGATCATTATGAGAGACTTTCTTTTTCTTATTATGACCAGAATAATTCCGGACAGATGATGAGCAAGCTGGTGTCGGATCTGTTTGATATTTCCGAGTTTGCGCACCATGGACCGGAGAATTTATTTATATCCGTAATTAAAATCGTTGGTTCGTTTACATTTTTGTTTCTTATTAACTGGAGACTGGCGATTCCGCTGCTTGTGATGGTTGTATTTATGCTGATCTTTTCTTATAAGCAGAACCGTCAGATGCAGGAGACTTTTATGGACAACCGGAGAAAGATCGGGGATGTCAATTCCAGTCTGCAGGATACACTTGCGGGAATTCGTGTGGTGCAGTCTTTTGCAAATGAAAAGATTGAACGGGAGAAATTCGAGAAAAGCAATGAAGGATTTCTGGTATCCAAGGATGCAAATTATCATTGTATGGGAAGCTTTATGAGTGGCAATCTTTTCTTCCAGGGAATGATGTATCTGATCACATTAGTGTTCGGCGGATGGCTGATCGCACATGGGAAAATGGAAGCTGCCGATCTTGCCATGTATGCGCTTTACATCGGAATTTTTATCAGCCCGATTCAGATTCTTGTGGAGCTTACAGAGATGATGCAGAAAGGTCTTTCCGGTTTCCGGCGTTTTCTGGATGTTGTGGAGACGGAGCCGGAGATTGTAAATGCACCGGATGCGGAGCCACTTGAAAATGTAAAGGGTGAAGTGGAATATAAAAATGTTTCTTTCCATTACAGCGATGATGATACGCCGGTACTGGATCGGGTATCTTTTAAGATCCCGGCTGGCAGATCCATTGCCCTTGTGGGACCGTCGGGAAGTGGAAAGACGACGATCTGTTCCCTGCTTCCAAGATTTTATGATGTGACCGGAGGTGTGATCACGATCGACGGGCAGGATGTAAGAAAGCTGACACTGGAAAGTCTGAGAAGCCAGATCGGACTGGTACAGCAGGATGTCTATCTGTTCTGTGGATCGATCAGGGAAAATATTGCTTATGGAAAACCGGGGGCATCGATGGAAGAAATTATCGATGCGGCGAAGAAGGCAAATATCCATGAATTTATCATGTCCCTGCCGGATGGATATGACAGCTTTGTAGGAGAACGAGGAACCCGTCTGTCGGGTGGACAGAAGCAGAGGATTTCGATTGCAAGAGTATTTCTTAAGAACCCGCCGATATTGATTTTGGACGAGGCGACCAGTGCGCTTGACAATGAGAGTGAGCGCTGGATCCAGCAGAGCCTGGAAGAGCTTGCGAAGAACCGGACCACGATCACGATCGCACACCGGCTTTCTACGATCCGCAATGCGGATGAGATTCTTGTGGTTGCAAATAATGGAATTGCTGAACGGGGAAATCATGATGAATTGCTTGAGCAGGGTGGAATTTATGCGCATTATTATGAGATGTCATAATAGTAAGTGAGAAAATCAAAATAAGTAAACAAAAAAGCTTCTTTTCAGAAAAACAGGAGGGCCGTTTCTGAAAAAGAAGCTTTTTATATCGTAAAATTGTAAGCAGTGTGTGCTGGTCTATATTTGCAAAACATTACACAGCTTAGTCACACATATGGCAGGCTGCGCATGCAGACGGTGTCGTTGCGCATCCGCCGAGAGCTGTCTCCCGAAGCTCTGCCGGAAGACGCTTTCCTACAGTGTACACCGCTTCCAGCATTTCATCGAATGGAATCAGCTGGCGTACTCCGGAAAGGGCGATCTCTGCAGCAATCGTTGCATTTGCCACACCGGCAGCATTACGGTTCTGGCAAGGATATTCGACCAGCCCGCCGACCGGATCGCAGACCAGACCGAGCATATTCATAAGAACAGTGGATGCTGCGGCAAGGGATTGTTCCGGGGATCCGCCCATCAGTTCAACGGTTGCAGATGCCGCCATTGCAGATGCGATTCCGACTTCTGCCTGACATCCACCGACTGCTCCGGCGACAGTTGCATTGCGCATAGCAAGATAACCAATCGCGCTGGCATTATAAAGTCCCTGCTTGATCTGTTCATCGGAAAGATTATAGGTTTCCTGGAGGGCAAGCAGAAGTCCCGGAACGATACCGGCAGATCCGGCAGTCGGGGAAGCTACGATCACACCCATGGAAGCATTGGTTTCCAGAGTTGCCATCGCGTAAATGACAGCTCTTTCCAGAAGATCTCCGCAAAGACCTTTTCCGGTATCTTTGTGATCTGAGATCTTTTTTGCTTCGCCACCGATCAGTCCACCCATGGATTTGACCGGGGTATGGATCGGAGTAGAAGCGGCTGATTTCATGATCTCAAGAACACGATCCATTTTGCGGTCTGTCTCTTCCGGATCCTGTTCTCCCTCTGTGAGCTCTCTCTGAAGCATCACAGCAGAAATTGAAAGGCCTTGTTCCTGACAGACTTTTAATAATTCTTTTGCATTTCTAAAATCCATAATCTGTATTCTCCTTCCAATTACATCTGAACAACCATAACGTTGTATACATTTTTGTTTCTTCTGATTGTATCTGCGATATCTTCCGGTACCAGATCATCGGATTCTACGATGGTATAAGCGGTATTTCCTTTGGATTCGCGGAACAGACGCATGAATGCGATATTGATTCCAAGTTCACTGAGGCATTTGGTAATGTAAGCAACAACGCCCGGTGCATCTTTCTGGACGACGACGATCGAGCTGTATTCTCCGGTAAAATCAACCTCCACACCATTGATCCGGCACAGGCGGGCTTTTCCGCCACCGAGAGATTCTCCGCGGATCGTCATCTCCTGCCCTTCTTCATTTACCATCAGGATATCGACGGTATTCGGGTGTACGTCGGTTTCTACGTTGTTCGGAATGAAAGAATATTCGATTCCGTTGTCTGTCGCGATCTGGAAGGAATCGCGGATGCGCACGTCATCGGTGGCAAATCCCATAATACCGCCGAGAAGAGCACGGTCCGTACCATGACCGTGATAGGTTTTGGCAAAAGATCCATAAAGGGTAAATTCTACTTTTTTAAGAGAACCGGTGAGAAGCTTTCTTGCAAGCAGAGCGATTCTGGCAGCTCCCGCAGTATGGGAGCTTGATGGTCCGATCATATTCGGTCCCATGACATCAAAAACACTGATAAAGGACATAGTAAACCTCCTGTAAAATAATTGTTTTACGTAAGTAAAAAGGATTGACGTCTTATTAGTTATATTGTACCATCAACTTATGAGTGAAACAAATTCATAGATTTTATGAAGACGTTGAAAATTTTTCATAATGGAGTCAGAAGATGGAATTACGTCAATTACAGACTTTTACACAGATCGCGCAGATGCAGAGCTTTTCCAGAACGGCAGAGATGCTGGGGTATTCGCAGTCGGCAGTGACGGTTCAGATCCGCCAGCTGGAAAACGAACTTGGGAAAAGGCTGTTCGACAGGACAGGAAAGAAAGTGGTGCTTACCCCGCAGGGGGAAGAATTTCTGGAGTATGCCAACCGGATCCTTTATGATGTTCATCAGGCGAAAGCATCCATGAATGATACGGATGAATTGAAAAATCCACTTCACATTGGGACGATCGAGTCTCTGTGTACGGTGAAATTTCCAAAGATCATAAGGAAATTCAGGGAACAGTATCCCAGGGTTTCTATCCGGATCACGGTAGATTCTCCGGAAAAGCTGATCCAGATGATGGAACATAATGAACTGGATCTGATCTATATTCTGGATACACCAAGATGGGACAGCAACTGGATCAAGGTGATGGAGAAGGCAGAACCGGTTATGTTTGTGACATCAGTCAGTCACCGGCTGGCAAAAGAAAGAAATTTATTGCTTGATGATCTGCTGAAAGAGTCTTTTTATCTTACAGAGCGCAATGCCAATTACAGGCAGGCACTTGATGGTCAGCTGGCGTTAAGAAGAAAAGAGCTTTCTCCGATGCTGGAGATCAGTGATACTGCATTTATCAAAAAAATGCTGATGCGTGGGGGAGGCGTTTCATTCCTTCCACGTTTTGCAGTAGAAGATGATATTGAGAAAAAGAAACTCACACTTTTGGATGTGAAAGATATAGAAATTACGATGTATCGTCAGATTTTCTATCATAAAAATAAGTTCAAGACAAAAGAGATGGAGAAATTTGCAGAGTTTGCACTGGAGGACAACTAAGAGAAAATACGGCTATGGATAAGAAAAATACTGATTTTGGCTTGGATGTATTACGAAAATTTATCTGAAGAGCAGGGAGAGCATAATATTTTCTACGTCATCTTGCGAAGTCTCAAAAAAGGATTTATACTAAAAATTAGCAGAAAATCATAAGAGGAAAGAAGGAAATAAAAGATGGAAAATTTCACATTTTATGCACCGACTTATTTTGCTTTTGGTAAGGATACAGAAAATGATACCGGAAAGTATGTAAAACGTTTTGGCGGCAGTCGTGTACTGCTCCATTATGGCGGAGGTTCTGTCATTCGTTCCGGACTTTTGGATCGTGTTAAGAAATCTCTGGACGGAGAAGGGGTTTCTTATGTAGAATTAGGCGGCGTAAAGCCAAATCCGAGAAGTGGTCTTGTATATGAAGGAATCGATCTGTGCCGGAAAGAAAAAGTAGATTTTGTACTGGCAGTCGGAGGCGGAAGTACAATTGATTCCGCAAAGGCAATTGCGGCAGGTGCAGTATACGATGGAGATTTCTGGGATTATTATGAAGGAAAGCTTGTCGAGGAAGCACTTCCGATCGGAACAGTTATTACGATTTCAGCTGCAGGAAGTGAAGGATCACCGGACTCTGTTATTACAAAAGAAGAAGGAATGTTCAAAAGAGGGGCAACCGGAGAAGCATTCCGTCCGAAATTCACGATCATGAACCCGGCACTTACACAGACACTTCCGGCATATCAGACAGCTTGCGGAATTACAGATATTATGGCACATCTGTATGAGCGTTATCTGACCAATACCGAAGAAGTAGAAGTGACAGACCGTATGATCGAAGGGCTTCTTCTGACGATGATCCATGAAGGACCGAGAGTCATTGCAGACCCGGATAATTATCAGGCAAGAGCAAACATTATGTGGGCAGGTATGATGGCACACAATAATTCCTGCGGAGTAGGACGTACACAGGACTGGACAAGCCATAACATCGAGCACGAATTATCTGCATTGTATGACTGCGCGCACGGTGCAGGGCTTGCGGTTGTTATGCCGGCTGTATTTACTTATACACTGGAACACAATGTGATGCGTTTTGCACAGGCTGCAGTCCGTGTCTGGGGCTGTCAGATGGATTTTGCAGATCCAAAGAGAACGGCACTGGAAGGAATTGAGGCACTGCGAAACTTTTTAATTTCGATTGGGATGCCAAAGAATTTTGCAGAGCTTGGAGCCAAAGAAGAAGATATTGAAAAGCTGGCACATACCTGCTGTTATGGAGATGTAAATACTGGTACAGTGGAAGGATTTGCAACTCTTGATCAGAAAGATGTGGAAAATATTTATAAACTGATGGTATTTTAGAAAAAGAAATATCGGAAAACAGGAAATTTGGAAGAGGGAGTGTGTGACTTAAACTCAAGTCATACACTCCCTCTTTTTGAAACGTCTATTTTCCAACAGGCTATGCATTTTCATAAATCGGTTCGAAATCATCTGCGCCGTGTCCACAGAGCGGGCAGGTGAATTCTTCCGGAAGATTGCTTCCTTCGTATACATAATTGCAGATCTTACAGCGCCATCCGATAATCTTCTTATCCTCTTTTTTCTGTTCTGGTTTTGGCTTTACATGTGCCTGATAATCTGCGTAAGTCAGAGGCGGATTGTCACTTAAAAGTTTCGCATCGGTTACTTCAGCAATAAAAAGGGTATGTGTTCCAAGATCCTGTCTAGAAACTACTTTTGCGCTGAGAACAGAACAAGTCTGCCATCCAAGGTAAGGAACTGCATTTTCATCTGCAGGTGCAGTGATATTTGCGAATTTATCAACATCTCTGCCGGACTGGAAACCGAAATGCCGGATCGTTTCAAAAGAGCAGGTCTGGTCAAGCAGGCTTAACGTAAAAATGCCGCTCTCTTTGATCAGATCACAGGTATAGTTGCTATTCAGCACAGAGATTGCGATCCGTACCGGATTATTCGCAACCTGGATGCAGGTGTTGGTAATACATCCGTTTACTACATTCCCAGAGCGTGTTGCAAGCATAAATACTCCATAAGATAAATTGTAAAGTGCTTTTTTATCCATATAACATTCCTCCTAACTTTCAAAACTTGATAATAAGAATCATTACTATAATTAAAGAATACATGATAAAAGAAAAATTGTCAATTATAAAATCAAGATTTCCGGAAAATCAGAATCACAAAAAATGTGATGATTTCTGATCCTAAGAAGGAAAGCCAGATTCCATTCAGCCCCAGAATCTGTGAGAACAGAATCGCACAGAAAGCAATTGCGATAATGCCGCGCATAACAGAACCAAGGACGGCAGGACGTGCCCGGTCGATTGCGGAAAAATAGGCAACCAGCACAATATTGATACCGGCGACTAAAAAGCCCAGGAAATAAAGCCTAAGACCGGTATGGGCGTAAGCAAGCAGCTGGAGATTATGTTCGCTGTTAAAGATACTGATAAAGGTATCCGTAAATCCGTAGATCAGTACAACGATCACAAGCTCGATCAGAAGTGCTGCAGCAAGAGACCAGTTGAGAAATTTACGGACTAGATCATGTTCACCCTTTCCGTAACTCTGGCTGATCAGCGGCTGTGCACCCTGGGCAAGTCCGTTTAGGATCGCCATTGCGACCAGTGAAATATTTGCAACTACGCCGTAGGCTGCGATCCCGATATTTCCCGCAATGCGCAGGATCAGCATGTTAAATATAATCGTAATGACAGCGGAAGAAATTTCAGCAAAAAATGCAGAAACACCAAGCTGGCAGCATCCGATGATCCGGCGAAGAGAGGGCTTGCGCCAGTGAAACTCTACATGGTTATTCTTTCCAAGATAATGTGTCGAACATACCAGCATCGTCACAACCGGTGAAAGAGCGGTTGCAAGTGCAGCCCCCAGAAATCCAAGATTCAAAGGGAACATGAAAATATAGTCAAATAAAATATTAAAGAAGCTTCCGGAAATGGAACCGATCATGGCGATAGAGGTCGCATGGTCATTCCTCGCAAATGCCGTGAAGGTATAGTTTGACATAAAAAACGGGGTAAAGAGCAGGACGATACGCATATAATTACGTCCAAGCCGGATGAGCCCGGCATCTGCCCCTAAAAGTGCAAGTGCTTTATGCGGAATGAAGATTCCGGTGAGCATAAAAGGAATGCTGCATATGAGACACCAGAAGATGGACTGGGTAAAATAGTAGTCCGAAGGTGAACCTTGGGCTGTGCTGATATTGTATCGTGTGGCGGAGCCGATTCCGATCATCGAACCGATTGCGAAGACCAGACCGAACACCGGCAGGATCAGATTCAGGGCAGCAAGTCCATCTGCACCGCATTTGTAAGAGATAAAAAAGGTATCTGCCAGAATGTAGACGGAGACACCGATCATTCCGGAAATACTCTGGGAAATGTATTTTAAAAATTTATGAAACATGTTTTTGAATTCCTCGTCTTTCTTAAAGTCAGATTAAATGAAATAACCATCTGTACCAGCCTGGTAATAAGCGGACTCTGATATCTCCATATAAGAATAGCATAAACATACTGGTTTGTCGAAAAAATAATCTTGCAATTATTGCGGTAACGTGCTATAGTAAGTTTTGTAAAACCAAATAATGCTTCAGGGCGGGGCGAAATTCCCCACCGGCGGTAAAGCCCGCGAGCCGTAAGGCATGAACTGGTGAAATTCCAGTGCCGACAGTAAAGTCTGGATGGAAGAAGTTGAATCGTTGCTGATAGAAGCGGTTTCTATCATATATGCAGGAATAAAAAGTAAAACGCTCTGGAATGGGAATCATTCCAGAGTTTTTATTTTCCGGAAAATAAAATGCCGAGGCCAGATTCGATGAGAAAATGGTATTTCCGAGAAGTATGACAGAGCGTACAGCGATATAACTGAGAAAGAAAGCCCTGACAGGTAAGAGAATCTGTCAGGGCTTTTCCTATATGCCAAAGCACATTTTTTGAAAAGAGACTTATCCGGCAACATACCTAAAATGTTTAGCAGAGTACATTTCCAGGGGGCTTTTCCGGGAGAGATGAGAAAGGAGAAAAAATGACAGATGAATTTTACATGCGCCGTGCAATTGAACTGGCAAAAAAAGGACGTGGATGGACAAATCCAAACCCGATGGTTGGTGCCGTGATCGTAAAGAATGGAAGCATTATCGGGGAAGGGTATCACGAAAAATGTGGTGAGCTTCATGCAGAACGGAACGCAATCGCATCCCTGACAGAAAGCGCCGAGGGAGCAACACTTTATGTGACGCTGGAGCCGTGCTGCCATTATGGGAAGACACCACCATGTACGGAAGCGATTCTGGAACAGAAGATTGCACGGGTTGTGATCGGATCGAGAGATCCGAATCCGAAAGTGTCCGGCAAAGGAGCAAAGATTTTACGCGAGGCAGGCGTCCGGGTGGAAGAGGATTTCCTGCGCGAAGAATGTGATGCGTTAAATCCGGTCTTTTTCCACTATATCACAACAGGGCTGCCCTATGTGGTGATGAAATACGCAATGACGGCAGACGGAAAGATTGCGACAAAAACAGGAGCATCAAAATGGATATCCGGTGAGGAAGCAAGAAGTCTGGTACATGAGATGCGCCATGACTATATGGCAATCATGGCAGGAATCGGAACGGTTCTGGCAGATGATCCGATGCTGAATGTGCGTCTGGAGGGAAAGAAAAGTCCGGTCAGAATTATCTGTGACAGTATGCTCAGGATCCCACTGGACAGTCAGATCTGCCAGACAGCAGGGAGATACCGGGCGATTGTTGCATATGCCGGTGAAAAGGGGAATGCGATTTATTTAGAAGAGAAAAAACGCAGTCTGGAAAAGCTTGGAGTCGTGCTTCTCAGAGTTCCTTCGGAAAAAGGGGAGATCAATCTGCAGCTTCTGATGAGAAAGCTTGGAGAGCTGGGAATTGACAGTGTACTTATTGAAGGCGGTGGAACTTTAAATGAGGATGCCCTGCAATCCGGTATCGTAAATGAGGTGAAAGCTTTTATCGCACCGAAAATTTTTGGCGGAAGAGGCGGCAAGACTCCGGTGGAAGGCTTTGGAATTGAGAAAGTAGACGATGCCATCAAGCTACAGCTTATGAGAATCTCGCAGGTTGGAGAAGATATTCTGGCAGAGTATAAGGTTTTGGAGGAAATGTAAATGTTTACAGGAATTGTAGAAGAAACCGGATCTATCCGGTCACTCCGACTTTCTGGATCATCCGGGAAGATTGCGATCCGGGCAAAAAAAGTACTCGGTGGAACCAGGATCGGAGACAGTATTGCGGTAAATGGTGTCTGCCTGACGGTGGTTTCTCTGGAAAAGGATGGATTTACCGCAGATGTGATGGCGGAAACAGTGAGAAGAACCAACCTTGGTGATACGAAGATCGGTGAGAAAGTGAATCTGGAACGCGCGATGGCGGCAGATGGCAGATTCGGTGGACATATCGTTGCAGGACATATTGACGGGACCGGAATGATTGAAGAACTCAGAAAGGAAGAAAATGCGGTATGGGTAAAAATCCGGACAACGCCGGAGATTCTGGAACTGATCGTAGAAAAAGGTTCAATCTGTATTGACGGGATCAGTCTGACAGTGGCAGAAGTAAGTGAAAAAAGCTTTCAGGTATCAGTCATTCCTCATACCGGAGAGGAAACCACACTGCTGAAGAAAAAAGCTGGGGACAGGGTGAATCTGGAAAATGATATTGTAGGGAAGTATATTAAAAAGTTTCTTACACCATCGGAACCGGCTGGAAAATGTGGTGGACTTACCATGGAATTATTAGAGGAGTATGGAATTTGATGCGAAGAAATTCCGGGAATGGAATGGAGAGCATACAGAAGAACAGGATAAAAATGAGTTATAGATCGGACAGGAGGAAGTAACAAATGGAGAAACAGTATCAATACAATAGCGTAGAAGAGGCACTTGAAGAATTGCGCCAGGGAAGGATCGTTCTGGTAACGGATGATCCGGACCGGGAAAATGAAGGAGATATGATCTGCGCGGCGGAATTTGCAACTCAGGAGAATATCAATTTTATGGCATGCCATGCGAAAGGGCTGATCTGCACACCGATGAGTGCAGCGCTGGCCGGACGGCTTGGGCTTTCACAGATGGTCTCCGAAAATACAGATAACCATTCGACTGCATTTACGGTATCCGTTGACCATGTGGATACGACAACGGGAATTTCAGCAACAGAGCGAGGATATACTATGCGCAGCCTGACAGAAGAAGGAACGAAACCGCAGGACCTTCGAAGACCGGGGCATGTATTTCCGCTGGTGGCAAGGCATGGAGGTGTGTTGGTAAGAAATGGTCATACCGAGGCAACGGTTGATCTGATGCGTCTTGCCGGACTGAAAGAATGTGGAATCTGCTGTGAAATCATGGAAGAGGACGGAACGATGATGCGGACAGAGAATCTCTGGAAGCTGGCGAAGAAGTACGACCTGAAATTTATTACGATCAAAGATCTGCAGGATTACTGCAGGATCCATGAAAAACATGTCGTAAGGGAAGCATGTGCAAAGATGCCAACCCAGTATGGAGAATTTCAGATTTATGGGTATGTGAATGACATCACCGGTGAACATCATGTGGCATTGGTGAAAGGTGAGATTGGCGATGGGGAAGATGTTCTGTGCCGTGTACATTCCGAGTGCCTGACCGGCGATACTTTTGGATCTCTCCGCTGCGATTGTGGAAAGCAGCTGCAGTCGGCGATGCAGCAGATCGAGAGAGAAGGAAGAGGAGTTCTTCTGTATATGCGACAGGAGGGAAGGGGAATCGGTCTGATCAACAAGCTGAAAGCGTATGAACTTCAGGAACAGGGATACGATACCGTGGAAGCCAACATCCGTCTGGGATTTGCACCGGATCTTAGGGAATACTGGGTAGGGGCTCAGATTCTATCGGATCTGGGAGTAAAATCACTCCGGCTTCTTACAAATAATCCGGAGAAGGTATATGGACTTTCCGGTTTCGGGCTTGCAATCCATGAGAGAGTACCGATTGAAATAGCACCGCAGAAATTTGATGCATTTTATATGAAGACGAAGCAGGAAAAGATGGGACATATCTTTAAAGAAATCAAATTTCAGTAAAAAGAGAATAAACAGTATTTATCATAGAAGAAACACTTTAATTACAGGAGGAAAAAAACATGAGACAGATCAATGTATTAGAAGGAAAAGTAGTAGCACCAGAAGGAATGAAAGTAGGAATTGTTGCTTCAAGATTTAATGAGATTATTGTTAATAAACTACTTGGTGGTGCGGTAGACGGGCTGGTACGCCATGGCGTGGAGGATGAAAACATAACGGCAGCATGGGTACCGGGAGCATTTGAGATTCCGACAGCAGCTTCTAAAATGGCGGCATCCGGAAAGTATGATGCGGTGATCTGTGTGGGAGCAGTGATCCGTGGAGACACGACGCATTATGATTATGTCTGCAATGAGGTATCCAAAGGGATCGCACAGGTCGGACTTGCAACCGGAGTGCCGGTATTATTTGGTGTGATCACGACTGAAAATATCGAGCAGGCAATTTCAAGAGCCGGAAGTAAAGGCGGAAACAAGGGATATGACTGTGCACTTTCTGCAATCGAAATGGTAAATCTTCTGAGACAGATGTAATTTCCGGCTGACGGTTACAAAAAGAATCCCGTTTTCCGGCAGAAAAAGGGCAGATGCCGGGATTTACTGGACATTTATGCAGGAAAAAGGTATCATATCTGATAAGAGAAATCTGTAAAAGAAATAGTAAAGTTTCAATTCAGAGATAATGAAGGAGAAAATGAATTATGTATACAGCATCATCTGAGAGATATGATACCATGGTATATAACCGTTGTGGGAAAAGCGGGCTTTTGCTGCCGGCAGTTTCTTTAGGACTTTGGCACAATTTTGGAACCAATGCGGATCCGGAGAATATGAAGGCAATGTTGAGGACAGCATTTGATCTGGGAATCACCCATTTCGATCTTGCGAATAACTATGGACCGGAATACGGAAGTGCTGAGACGAATTTTGGGAAGATTTTAAAAGAAGACTTTGCACCATACAGGGACGAGATGATCATCAGTACCAAGGCTGGCTATGATATGTGGCCGGGACCTTACGGGAACTGGGGAAGCAGAAAGTATCTGCTCACAAGCCTTGACCAGAGCCTGAAGAGAATGGGGCTGGATTATGTAGATATCTTCTATCATCACAGAATGGATCCGAATACCCCACTGGAAGAAACCATGGGAGCACTCGATTCCATCGTAAAGAGTGGGAAGGCACTTTATGTCGGAATTTCTAACTATGATGGTCCGACAATGGTACGTGCAGCGGAGATTCTGGAAGATCTGAAATGTCCGTTTGTCATTAACCAGAACCGGTATTCCATTTTTGACCGGACGATTGAACAGAACGGCTTGAAAAAGACGGCGAACCAGATGGGAAAAGGAATCATTGCATTTAGTCCGCTGGCACAGGGGCTTCTGACAGATAAATATCTGCACGGAATACCGTCAGACAGCCGGATTGCGGTGGATGGAAGGTTTCTACATGCCGATGCATTGACGAAAGAAAAGCTTGCGCAGATCGAGGCTCTGAACAAGATGGCAGGTGAGAGAGGACAGTCTCTTGCACAGATGGCACTGAGCTGGATCCTGAAAGATGAGGATGTGACCAGTGTGCTGATCGGAGCGTCCAGACCGGAGCAGATCATTCAGAATGTGGAGATTGTGCAGAATACGAAGTTCACCCGGGAAGAACTGAAAAAGATCGATCAGATCAGCAGGGGCAATCTGTAAGTGAAACCTGTGCGAAGAAATTATTTGCAAAGGACGCAAAGGAAATATTGAATAAATGATTGACAGGAAGCAGCCATTGTGTTATTATAGTCCATGGTTGCTTCAGCAATCAACAATTTCATATAGGGGATTGGTCAAATGGTATGACAGGAGTCTCCAAAACTCTTAGCGGCAGTTCGATTCTGTCATCCCCTGTAACTTGAAGGACTCAGTTTGAGTCCTTTTTTTATCTAATGGACCAAGTGCGGAATGGTGATAGCGCAAGTCCAAATCAACTCTTCATTTCCAAAACAAAATAATCATCCCGCTAGATATATATATTCGACATAGTCGCTATACATAGTGCATAAAAATAAAAGAAAATAATTGTAAAAAATGCCAAAAATTCAACTGCACAAAAGCACAAAATCCGTCAAAAAAGAATCTCGAATGCTACAAACTAAAAAAAGTGTCAAAAAATAGAAGTAAAAACAGCTAAAGAAAATAAAAGAAAAACAGATGAAGATAGTGAAAATAGATAAAAAAATTGGTTTTTTTACTGTACAATCTACAAAAGCTGAAAATATTGACAAAGAAAAAGTGTGAGCGTAATATAAGCATGACTTTTAGAGGACGCTCTGAAAAGTACTATAAAATAAGAATAAATAAAACGAAAGGGAGGGAGCGATACGGAACATTTAACAGAGACTCTGTTAGAAGAGCTGAACTGCGAGACAGTGTTTACGATCCCGATATTCGGCGGAATACCGGTAAAAGAGTCGGTCGTAGTTACCTGGATCATCATGGCGGTAATCGTAGGACTTTGTATCATATTTGTCCGAAGCTTGAGCGTCGAAAATCCGGGAAAGGTTCAGCTTTTATTGGAATCCGCAATAGGAAAAGGACTGGACTTCTTTGAAGACATCATGGGAAAAGAAAACAGGAAATATATTCCGTATCTGATTACAGTGCTTATCTATATTGGGATAGCCAATATCATTGGTCTGTTCGGATTTAAGTCACCGACAAAAGACCTCAATGTAACAGCAGCACTTGCGATCATGAGTATGTGCCTGATTGAATTTTCCGGAATCCGGAAGAATGGATTTAAGCACTGGGCGGCGCATTTTGCAAAGCCGGTACCATTCGTAGCACCAATTATGGTTCTGGAGATTGTGATCAGACCATTATCACTTTGCATGCGTCTGTTCGGTAATGTATTGGGAGCGTTTGTTATCATGGAGCTTTTAAAAGCAGTGGCTCCGGTTCTTATCCCGATACCATTTAGTTTTTACTTCGATATTTTCGATGGATTCCTGCAGGCATATGTATTCGTATTCCTGACAGCACTTTTCATGAATGAGGAGCAGGAATAATCCCGAAATGACAGAAGAAACACAAATCTATAAGAAAAAAGGAGATTAAGATTATGTTAGTAGCAATTGGAGCAGCAGTAGCAGTTTTAACAGGTTTAGGAGCAGGACTTGGAATCAGCCTTGCAACAGGTAAAGCAGTAGACGCGATCGCAAGACAGCCGGAAGCAGAAAGCAAGATCAGCAAGAACCTGATCCTGGGTTGTGCACTTGCAGAGGCAACCGCTATTTACGGTTTCATTATCGGACTTCTTATCATCTTAATGCTGAAATAAGAAAAGTAAAATGAAGAAAGGCAGGTGGGACAGGTGATACAGTTTAATGTAAGCCTTCTCTTTACGATCATCAACCTGATTGTCTTTTATCTTTTGCTGAAAAAATTCTTATTCAAACCAGTAATGGGAATTATGGAAAAACGTGAAAAAATGATTGCTGACGGACTGAAAAATGCCAGTGATAGTCAGGAAGAAGCGGCGAGACTGAAAGCGGAATATGAAAAGGCTCTGGAAGGAGCAAAGGCAGAATCCATTCAGATCGTGGAAAAAGCTAAGAAAACTGCAGCCGGAGAATCAGAGCGTATCCTTCAGGAAGCCAATACGGAAGCCGTAGGAATCCTGAAAGATGCCAGAAAGACGATTGAAAATGAACGCAAACAGACCATGAATGATCTGCAAAGTGAGATCGCAGGACTGGCAATGCAGGCAGCACGTAAGATTGTGGATGACACAAAAGGAAATCAGGATATATATGATCAGTTTCTGAAAGGTGCAGGTGATGCTCATGTCAATAAAGAGGTTAAATAAAGAGTATTGCTGTAGCCCTTCGGCAAAACAGTATGCACATGTTTTATATGAGCTTGGAATTTCAAAAGAAGCGGTAGGAGAGACTGAAAAGCTTTTTGAAGAAGTACCGGTGCTTGAAGAAACATTTGCAAGTCCGGTGGTACCGATGCGGGAAAAATTAAGTTCGATCGACAAGATTTTCCCGGAAGAAATAAAAAACTTTCTCAAGGTTGTATGCCGTAATCAGAGAATGAGCGAGATCAGTCAGATTCTTTTTGCTTATGACAGATACTGTAAAATGCATGAAGGAATCCAGATGGCAACGCTTACCTGTGTGGAAGCACCAGATGAAAAGCGGCTTGAGAAAATCAGAGAATTTCTTTGTGAGAAGTACCATAAGACAGATGTGAAGATCGAGATAGTCAAAGATCCGGCATTACTTGGTGGATTTATCTTAAAGACCGGTGATGATGAATATGACTGGAGTCTGAAAGGAAGATTATCGAGATTAGAGCAAAAATTGACCTGGAGGTGAACAAAGTGAGTTCAATTAGCTCAGATGAAATTATTTCTATTCTGAAAAATGAAATAGAGAACTTTGATCAGATCAGTAAAGACAGCGAGGTCGGTACGGTTGTCTCTGTCGGTGACGGAATTGCAAATATCTATGGAATAGAGCATGCAATGTACGGAGAAATCGTGACATTTGAAAATGGACTGAAAGGTATGGTTCAGGACATTCAGAAAGATACGATCGGCTGCATCCTGTTCGGATCAGATGTAGAGATCAAAGAAGGTACGAAAGTGATGCGTACCAAAAAGAAAGCCGGAGTACCGGTTGGCGATAAATTTATCGGACGTGTCGTAAATGCACTTGGAGCTCCGATTGACGGAGCGGGAGAAATCGAAGCAGAAGATTACAGACCGATTGAAAATGAAGCACCAGGAATTGTAGACCGTAAATCCGTCAGCGTTCCAATGGAAACAGGAATCCTTTCTATCGATTCTATGTTCCCGATCGGACGTGGACAGAGAGAGTTGATCATTGGAGACCGTCAGACAGGAAAGACTTCCATTGCTACAGACACGATTTTGAATCAGAAGGGTAAGGATGTCATCTGTATCTATGTAGCAATCGGTCAGAAAGCATCAACGATCGCAAAGGTTGTCAATACTTTTAAAAACGGCGGCGCAATGGATTACACCATCGTAGTAGCATCAACAGCAAGTGACTGTGCACCGCTTCAGTATATTGCACCATATGCAGGAACCGCGATTGCAGAACATTTCATGCATAAAGGAAAAGATGTCCTGATCGTTTACGATGATCTTTCAAAGCACGCAGTTGCATACCGTGCGCTGTCCCTGCTTCTTGGACGTTCACCGGGACGTGAAGCTTATCCTGGAGATGTATTCTATCTGCATTCAAGACTGCTTGAGAGATCAAGCCGTTTAAGCGATGAAATGGGAGGCGGTTCGATCACAGCACTTCCAATCATTGAGACACAGGCAGGAGATGTATCTGCATACATTCCGACCAACGTCATTTCCATTACAGATGGACAGATCTTCCTGGAAAGTGATCTGTTCTTCTCAGGAATGAGACCGGCGGTTAACGTAGGTCTTTCCGTATCCCGTGTTGGTGGTGCAGCACAGACAAAGGCAATGAAGAAGGCAGCCGGAAGTATCCGTATCGACCTGGCACAGTTCCGTGAGATGGAAGTGTTCACACAGTTTGCATCCGATCTGGACAATGCCACCAAGGAGCAGTTACAGCACGGTCATGTATTGATGGAGCTGTTAAAGCAGCCTCTGTGCAGACCTTTAAGCATGGCAGAACAGGTTATGACCCTGTGTGCAGCCAACGGCAGAGTAATGCTGGACGTGCCTGTAGATCATGTGAAGGATTTCCAGATGCAGTTCTTAAGTTACATGAAGGAGCAGCACAGTGACATCGTTCGTCAGTTAGAGACCACCAAGGCACTGGATGACGAGCTGAATAAGCAGATCTGCGATGCAGCTGAGGAATTTAAAAAGGAATTTTTGCAAAAATAATATTTGCAAACAGTGATAGTAATATAGGAGGTTAACATGGCAAATACGCGAGAAATACAAAGTCGTATGAAAAGCATTCAGGATACTATGAAGATCACCAATGCCATGTATATGATCTCTTCCACAAAGCTTCGGAAAGCCAAGAAGAATCTGGAAGAGACGGAGCCTTACTTCTATACTCTGCAGACTATGGTCAGCAGAATCGTCCGTCACTTACCGGAGATCGACAATAAGTACTTCGATGAGCGTAAGGACAAACCGGCCGAGGAGAAGACTACGGGACTGGTAGTAGTCACCGCAGATAAGGGACTGGCCGGAGCCTATAACCATAATGTACTGAAGATGGCGGAAGAGCAGATGCAGAAAGCCGGACAGACAGGAAAATATAAGCTGTTTGTCGTGGGTGAGCTGGGACGTCAGTATTTCGGACACAGAGGCATCGAGGTGGCAGAGCAGTTTCATTATACTGCACAGAACCCGACCCTGCATCGTGCCCGGATCATTACGGAGACGATCCTGGAGCAGTTTCAGGCAGAGCAGCTGGATGAGGTATATATTATTTATACCAATATGGTAAACAGCGTGACGACGGAACCGCAGATGCTGCGTCTGCTACCTATCGTAAAAGAACGGTTTATTACCAAAGACGGACAGGATCTGAGTATGTATCAGGAGCCGCTTGTCATGACACCGTCCCCGAAGGCGGTGCTTGATAACATTGTTCCCGATTTTGTCATGGGATATGTATACGGCGCATTGGTAGAATCGTTCTGCAGTGAACAGAACGCCAGAATGATGGCCATGGAGGCTGCAAATAAAAATGCATCCGCCATGATCCATGATCTGTCCATTCAGTACAACCGGGTACGGCAGGCTATGATCACACAGGAGATCACTGAGGTCATTGCCGGTGCCAAGGCTCAGAAAAAGAAGAAAAAGGCAAGAAAGGAGGTCCTGAGCAATTGAGTAACGTAAGTGAAAAAAATCATGGTAAGATCGTTCAGGTCATGGGACCTGTTGTAGACGTAGAGTTCGAGAACAATGACCTTCCTTTTATCAAGGATGCTCTGGAAGTATACAGCGAAGGTAAACGTCTGGTCATGGAAGTGGCACAGCATATCGGCAACAATACCGTCCGCTGTATTATGTTAGGTGCCAGTGAAGGACTCTGCAAGGATATGGATGTTATTGCTACCGGTAAAGGAATTCAGGTTCCGGTAGGTAAAAAGACACTGGGAAGATTGTTCAACGTATTGGGAGAGACCATCGATGGTGGAGAATCCCTGGAGGGAGAGGAGCATTGGGTCATCCACAGAGATCCGCCTTCCTTCGAAGAGCAGAGCCCGGTCGTAGAGATGCTGGAGACCGGTATTAAAGTTATCGATCTGCTGGCACCCTATGCAAAGGGTGGTAAGATCGGTCTGTTCGGTGGTGCCGGTGTCGGCAAGACTGTGCTGATCCAGGAGCTGATCCGAAATATTGCTACGGAGCACGGTGGCTATTCTATTTTCACCGGTGTCGGCGAGCGTTCCCGTGAGGGTAATGATCTGTGGAGTGAGATGAAGGAGTCCGGAGTATTAGAGAAGACCGCGCTAGTCTTCGGTCAGATGAATGAGCCCCCCGGAGCACGTATGCGTGTCGCCGAGACAGGACTGACCATGGCAGAGTATTTCCGTGATGAAGAGCACCAGAATGTGTTGCTGTTCATTGATAACATCTTCCGTTTTGTGCAGGCAGGTAGTGAGGTATCCGCACTGTTAGGCCGTATGCCTTCCGCAGTAGGATACCAGCCTACATTACAGACAGAGATGGGTGCGCTGCAGGAGCGTATCACATCCACCAAGAACGGATCCATTACTTCCGTACAGGCAGTCTATGTGCCTGCGGATGACCTGACAGACCCGGCACCTGCGACCACATTCGCACATCTGGATGCCACCACGGTTCTGTCCCGTTCTATCGTAGAACTGGGAATCTATCCCGCAGTAGACCCTCTGGAGTCCACATCCCGTATCCTGGATCCCAGAATCGTAGGTAAGGAGCATTATGAGACCGCCCGCGGTGTACAGGAGATCCTGCAGAGATATAAGGAATTACAGGATATTATCGCCATCCTCGGCATGGACGAATTGTCCGAGGAAGACAAGCTGGTTGTATCCAGAGCCCGTAAGATCCAGAGATTCCTGTCCCAGCCTTTCTTCGTGGCAGGACAGTTCACCGGCCTGGAAGGAAAATATGTACCGATCAGCGAGACCATCCGTGGATTCCGTGAGATCCTGGATGGCAAGCATGATGATATTCCGGAGAGCTACTTCCTGAATGCCGGAAGCATCGATGATGTACTGGCAAAGGTTCATGCATAGCATGAGAGGGGAGTCCAGATATGGCAGATAAAGATTTTCAACTTCGTATCATAACCCCGGAAAGAGTGTTCTATGAGGGAACTGTGGATATGGTAGAATTCAATACCACGGAAGGACAGATCGGTGTCCTTCCGGGACACATTCCCCTGACGGTGATCGTGAAGCCGGGTATCCTGCATATTACGGAGAAGGACGGAGAGAAGGAGGCAGCACTGCATTCCGGATTCGCCGAGATCCTTCCCGAGGGAGTTATCATTCTGGCAGAGATCATCGAATGGCCCAATGAGATCGATGAGAACCGTGCGGAGGCAGCACTGCACCGTGCGGAAGAGAGACTGCGCAGCAAGACGCCGGAGACGGATATTGCCAGAGCAGAGACGGCATTGCAGAGAGCAATGGCGAGAATTCAGGTGTTGCGATAATTTTCGCAGCACCTGTTTTTCACTTTATAGAGAGAAAATGCATATGCTATAAAAAAGCATGAGGCATTTTAAAATGGTAGCAAGACCGTTTTTTATGACATTGCCCGGATATCCCGGAAGAATGGATGAAAAAGAAATATTAAATGACTTGGAATATCTGCAGCAGACCTATCCCGGAGAAGTCAGACGCTGTCAGCGCAGGATTGCGGAAATATTGGACAAATACGATTACGAAGGAAGTATGATCTATGACGAATATCCGGACCGCTTCAGCCTCTACCGGATCGCTGATACCATTGGTAAGATCCTGGAGCGGGAATCGGGAAAAGTCTCCGGAGATCTGATCCAGGTACTGGTGTGTGATGAGATCTACAAGAGAAGACACGGCGGAAAACGCGGAATGATTGCATTTTTATAGCAAAGAGGAAGCATTTATGTTACAATGAACACTGTGAATTCATCAGGCATGAAGCGTATGGAAGCAGGATAAACTATGGAAGAATTGAGAATACTTTTACAGAAAATTTTGAATAAAGATCTGCAACAGATCATTCTAAGCAACAGTCGTAATCCGGAACAGATACAGAAAGTAAAGATCCGACCGGTATTGATCCGGGACGAATTATTGTTTCAGGAGACGAGATACAAAGGAACGCAGGTATTTCATGAGAATTATACAGCGGCGCAGATGACGGACGGAATCTGTGCCGCATTGCAGGAACAGTTCCGGCAGGGAGAATTTACGGCAAAAAGCTTACAGGCTACGGCGTTAGTCAGTAAAAAAGGAAAGCTGACTCTGAAGGTGAAAAATAACGGTGCATCAAAAGCGGGGAAAAGTACCGCTCCCGAACAGGAGGATCTGCAGGTACTTTCGCATAACCGTACCAAGCATTATATCTTAGAGGAAGGAAAGCCTGTGGATTTTCTGGTGGGACTGGGTGTGCAGACGCCGGACGGCCGTGTGACGAAGGCGAGATTCGATAAGTTCCGCCAGATCAACCGCTATCTGGAATTCATCGAGGATGTGATCAATGAACTGCCGACAGACCGGACGATCCGGATCATTGATTTCGGCTGCGGCAAATCTTATCTTACTTTTGCCATGTATTACTATCTGCACGAATTACAGCATAGAGATATTCAGGTAACCGGACTGGATCTGAAGACTGATGTGATCAAACATTGCAATGAACTGGCGGAGAAGCTGGGCTATGACAGATTAAAATTTGAACGGGGAGACATCAGCACCTATGAGGGAACGGATGTCGCGGATATGGTGGTGACACTGCATGCCTGTGACCTGGCAACGGATTATGCCCTGGACAAAGCGGTAAAATGGGGAGCCAGAGTTATCCTGGCGGTACCCTGCTGTCAGCACGAACTGAACAGACAGATTAAGTGTGATTCTCTGAAGCCGGTATTGAAATATGGGATCATCAAGGAACGTATCGCGGCACTGCTTACAGATGCCCTCAGAGCGAATCTCCTGGAACAGCAGGGGTACGAGACACAGATACTGGAATTCATCGACATGGAACATACTCCGAAGAATCTGTTGATCCGTGCGGTGAAAAAGGGCAGCATGCGCCCGAAGCACAGTACGGATATCCGTACTGTGGAGGAAATGCTGCATGTGATGCCGACACTGGACAAACTGCTGAATAATAAATGAGTGAAGAAGCAAGAATGAAGAAAACGATTATTAAAATTGCCGTGTGCGTTGTGGTGTTTATAGCATCAGCGTTTATCATCGGCGGCATTATGAATCAGGGACATAATAACATGACCATGGAAATGGCTCCGGCGACACTTCCCGTGATCACCATGGAGAGCGGCGGTGTGGCATGCAACGAGCTGCATGGCAACACAGTGGAAATGGATGTCGCATACCAGAAAGATACCGTGACTATGCTGGGTGCGGACAGACAGGCAAATTTTACCGTGGATACCTATGGCAGAGAAATCACGGGAATTTCCATGGAAGTCCGCAGCATTGACGGTTCCCGACTTATAGAGAACGGAGAAGTCACCGGATGGAAGGCGGGAGGTAAAAGCTTTCCGGTCACGCTGACTTTAAAAGACCTGATCGATACCAATACACAGTACAGCCTGACCCTGATCCTGGAATTGGAAGGGGAACAGAAGGTCTACTATTATACGACGATTCTGTGGAACGACGACCTGCATATCGCAGAGATCCTGGAGTTCGCATCGGATTTCCATGGGAAACTGTATGACAAAGAAGCGGCAAAGGAACTGACTAAATACCTGGAACCGAATTCGAAACTGACGGATAACGGTACTTTTCACAAAGTGAACATCCACAGCAATTTCCAACAGATTACCTGGGGGAACCTGGAGCCTGCCCAGGAGGGAGCAGCTTCCCTGCGCCTGGTACAGGTGAATGGGAACATTGCTTCCCTGCTGATGGATTTTGTAGTGTCTACCGGTGAGGGGAAAAATAAGATATATTATAGCGTGGAAGAATACTATCGCGTCAGATATACCTCGGAGAGAATGTATCTGCTGGATTATGAGCGGACCATGACGCAGATCCCGGATACCGGGCGGATGTATGCCAATGATAAGATTCTTCTGGGGATCACGGATGAAAATGTGGACATGATGGAGAGCACCGATGGAAATACCGTGGTATTTTCCGATAGGGGACAGCTGCTTTGCTATAACGCGGTGACCAATGGGCTCACGGTGATCTTCTCTTTCTATGACAAGGACAATGCGGACTGTCGTACGCTGTATGACCATCACGGTATCAAGATCCTCGATGTGGACGAGGGCGGCAATGTAAAATTTGCCGTATACGGCTACATGAACCGCGGAAGACATGAGGGCGAGACCGGCATTCAGATCTTAAGTTACGACAATTCGCTGAACACCATCGAGGAAGAGGTCTATATTCCATATTCCAAGAGTTATGCGGTGCTGAAAGACGAGATGGGCCAGCTTTTGTACCGGAACAGGCAGGAGCATCTGTACTTTTTCCTCGAAAACGGTGTCTATGATGTGGATCTGGAGAACCGAAGCGCAGAGCAGCTGGTAAGCATCCGGCAGGATGACAGTCTTCAGGTATCGGAGAATCATGAGATCATCGTATGGCAGGAAGGGGACGATATCAATCACAGTGATCAGCTGAATGTGCGGAACCTGAATACCGGAGAACAGACCGTGATCCGGGCTGAGGATGGGGATGCCATCCGTCCTCTTGGCTTTATGGGAGAGGACATCATCTACGGAGTGGCAAGGGAGAGCGATATCCGCACGGAGAATTCCGGACAGATCTTCTATCCTATGTATAAGGTATGTATCAGTAATTCTTCCGGTGCCAGCCTGAAAGAATACGGGCAGGAAGGAATCTATGTCGTGGGATGTACGATCGAGAGCAACCAGATCACACTGTCTCGCCTGCAGCGGACAGAGAACGGCAGCTACCAGGAGATCCTGGATGACCAGATCATGAACAATGTGGAAGAAGAAGCCGGACAGAATAAAGTGGTCACGGCAAATATCGATATTTATGAGCGCTATGTGCAGATCCAGACGAAATCTTCCATTGATGCGAAGACCATCAAGGTGCTGAACCCCAAGGAGGTTGTATTCGAGGGCGGCAGAGAGCTGGAACTGGATGCGGTCAGTGAAGTGCCCCGGTATTATGTTTGCAATGCGTATGGCGTATGCGGTATCTACAGTGCTCCGGGCACGGCGGTGAAGGAAGCCTATGACACGTCCGGCATTGTGACCAATGACCGCGGAGTTACGGTATGGCTCAAAGGAAACCGTGTCAGCAGGAATCAGATCATGGCCATCAAGGAAGAGAGCGTCACGGAGCAGAAGAACAGCTTGGCTGTATGCCTGGATAACATTCTCAGACATGCCGGAATTACCCGTAACACCGAGTACGATCTGGCGCAGGGCAAGACTGCTACTACGATCCTGTCGGAAAATATGACGGGAGTACAGGTGCTGGATTTAAGCGGCTGTACGCTGGATGCGGTGCTGTATTATGTGAATCAGGATATCCCGGTACTGGCGATCCTGGAGGACGGGGAAGCAGTGCTGGTGACAGGATTTAATGAATTCAATGTGGTCATTATGGAACCTGCCACCGGCAAGCTGTATAAGAAGGGAATGAATGATGCCACAGCGTGGTTTGCTGAGAATGGCAATCATTTCATCACGTACATGAGAACAGAGAATTAAATTGCTTATTTCTGTACGTCAAAAATGTATTTGCGATATTTCTGCAGCACGGTGCGAAGCAGCATGCCCAGGATGCCGCAGGAGATCACTTCCCCGATGCCTACGGTCAGCATGAAATAAGGAATGCCACCCTCTAAATGATACACATAAGCCAGCACGAAAGGAACGATGATGGTGTTGGCGATGATGGAGATGGAGATGATGACCAGCATCACCACCAGGATAATGGCCACGGCGCTGGCCACGTTGCGCAGCATGACGAAGCCGTCGGCGATCTCCAGCGATGCCTGCACGCGGGCGATGCCGCTGACCTCCTTCACCTGGGTCACGGTGTCGGACATGAGCTGGATGTCGTCGACGTGGATGACGAACCGGTCCCGCAGGGTGGAGGGGCTGCTCTCGTCAAAGACGTAGCTCTTGTCGTCGTGCTGGGCCTTAAAGTCCTCCCAGGCCTGCTCCTTGGTCACGAAGGTGGCGCTGGCCACGTTGGGAATGGCCTCGATCTGACTTTGCAGGGCCTCACCCTGTTCTCTGGTCAGGCTGTCGTCGATGTAGGCCAGAAATTCGTTGTCCTTTTCCAGGTCGCCGAGGACGTGGTTGGCGTTCACGGCGATGAGGGAGAAGGAGCCCATGATGAGCAGACAGGCCACCGTCATGCACCCGGCAGCGAAGGACATCAGCCCATGGGTAAAGATACTCCGGAAGCCCTCCCGGATATGATACCAGATCTGTCTATCTCCCATTGCCGTAATACCCCCCTGCCGCGTCGCTGATGATGCGGCCGCTC
>ERZ824488.1225-NODE-1225-length-29290-cov-22.263896_pt1 | contig 29290 bp, 31 predicted proteins | sample MGYA00519936_ERZ824488 | MGnify/ENA primary metagenome ERZ824488 (study PRJEB31778, sample SAMEA3449153) | human gut metagenome | biome: human gut; feature: human-associated habitat; material: faeces | place: United Kingdom | collected 2010/2012 ... | reverse complement strand
CCTGACGGATTTTATCCGGGTCGTTGACCTGCTGGGCGGCCTGCAGCTGTTCCTTCGCGGCAGCCAAAGCTTTTTCGTATTCTACAACGGATTTCTGCTGAAGATTCAGCTTTTCCTGGAGCAGCGCCAGCTTCGCGGTCAGCCCTGCGGCGGACTTGTCGAAATCCTTCACGCCTGCCGCCGCCAGACGATAGCTGCTTTCGGCGGTTTTCAGTTGTTTGCCAATGGATGTAATGCTGCGCTGACTGGCCTGAATCGCTTCTCCGGCAGACGCCCAGCTGGTGCGCGAAAGGGCGAGCTGGCGGCTGCACTGATCGATTTCGGCAGCGGTCTCTTTAACCGCACCCTTCGCGCCGTTGAGCTTGCTCTGCGCCGAAGAGAATGCGTCCGCTGCATTTTGGGTACTCTTTTTCAGCGCGACGTTCTGACCTTCCAGCTTTTTGACTTCCTGCACGGCGGCGCGGTACTCGCCCTTGTAAGCGTCAAGATTCGCCTTGGCCGCAATCGTCGCAGAATCCGTTTCGCCGAGCGTATTTTTATAGTGCTTATACGCCTGCGCAGCGCTGGCCACTTCTGTCTTCAGCTGCTGCTGTTTGTCTTTTGCGTCCGTCAGCCGCTGCGCATAATCGTTCTGTCGGGTATAGCATTCCTGCAGCTTGTCGCTGGCCTGCTGAAGCGCGCGCTCATACTGACCGACCGCATCCTGCTGAAGCTGAAAGGTGCGCTGAAGCGTAGATAACTTGGAGGACAGACCGACCGTGGTCGTCTCGAAATTCTCCACACCGGCGGAAGCCAGCCGGAACGCCGACTCCGCTTCCTGGATCTGCTTGTTGATGGATTTGATGTTGCGTGTGAAATTATCGCTGTTCAGCGACAGCGATACCACAAGATCGCGGAGCGTCTCACTCATGCCGGCTCACCTCCTGTAGGTAAAAAAAGTGCAAAAGTGTATTATGTATTGCGTTTTGCAATACACTATGGTATAATTCAATTGAAAGGAGTGATTGTATGGCTAAGAGTTCCAACGTAATGGCCCGCGTTGAGCCGGAAATTAAAGAACAGGCCGAGAGCATCCTGTCGCAGCTCGGTCTTCCTGTCTCTGTTCTGATCAATTCTCTGTACAGACAGATCATCATGCGGGGAGGAGTGCCGTTTTCCATGACGGTGCCATCTCATGCCATTACCCGCGATACCATGAGCGATGCGGACTTTAACGCGATGATGAGCGTCGGCCTGCAGCAGGCGAAAGCGAATGAATCCATTTCGCTGAATGGCGCGATGAACGACCTGCTTCGAGGAATCTGACGCATGGAGTACGAAGTTAGAATTACGCTTCAGGCGCAGGCACATCTGCGTGAGATCAGAGATTATATCGCGCAGAAACTTCTGGCGCCTGAAGCCGCAAAAAGTACCGTTCAGCGATTGGGTACAGTGATGGCTTCTCTTTCTCAGATGCCGAAACGCGTTCCATTGGTGGAGGAAGAGCCCTGGCGTTCGGAGGGCGTTCGGGTCAGAGCAGTCAGGAACTTTCTTATATACTTCTGGGTGAATGAAGCGGAAAAGACAGTTCAGGTCATCGCCGTCATTTACGCCAGGCGTGACCAGACAAGTCTATGGAGCCCAACGAACTGAACGCGTTGTCCGCGCTGCTGGCTGAGGACGATTTCGCCAAGAGCGTGGCGCTGGGAATCTCCGCGGAAAAGGCCGAGGCGCTGAACCGCCTACGGGCGCTGCGTCCCTGGCAGGACGAGCGCTATTCCAACAGCGACATCGGAAACGGTTATCTGTTCGCGGATTTTTATAAGAATACCGCCCGCTTCGTCAGCGAGCGCAAGTGCTGGTTCGTCTACGACGGCAAGGCGTGGCGGGCGGATACCGGCAATCTGCAGGCCATGGAGAAATGCAAGGAGCTGGCCGTGCTGCTGTTTCTATTGACCGCGGAAATCACGGACTCCACGCTGCGGGACGTGTGCCTCAAGCGCGCCGCCCGCTGGCACAATCGAAGCGTGCGGGAGACGATTCTCAAGGATGCGTCCGGCGTATACAGCCTGCGCACAGCGGATTTTGACCGCGATCCCTACCTGCTGAATTGCCAGAATGGAACGCTGAATCTGCGAACCGGCGAATTCAGAGAACACCGTGCCGAGGATTTTCTCTCGCTGATCAGCGGCGTTGCCTACGATGCGAACGCCCGTTGCCCGCGCTGGGAACGATTCATGGAGGAAATCATGCGCAGCGCGGATGAAGCGTCGACAGTAGAAAAGACCAAGTATCTACAGAAAGCCTTCGGCTACGCCCTCACCGGAAACACGCGCTACGAATGCCTGTTCATCCTCTACGGCGCGACCACGCGCAACGGCAAGGGCACGGCCATGGAGACGTTTCTCCGGCTCATGGGCGACTACGGCAAGACCGCTCGCCCGGAGACCATCGGCGCGCGCTTTCAGCCAAACGGCAGCGCGCCCAGCGAGGACGTGGCCCGGCTCAACGGCGCGCGGTTCGTGAACATCTCCGAGCCGGATAAGAAGCTCACGCTGTCGGCGGCGCTGGTGAAATCGCTCACCGGCAACGATACGATCACGGCGCGATATCTGCATGAAAACAGCTTCGAATATCGCCCGCAGTTCAAGATGTTCATCAACACGAACTATCTGCCTCAGATCACAGACCTGACGCTCTTTTCCTCGGGCCGCATTAAGACGATTCCCTTCGAGCGGCATTTCGAGGAATGGGAGCAGGACAAAAAGCTCAAAGAGCTGTTCGCTGAACCGGGAAATCTGAGCGGGATTCTGAACTGGTGCATTGAGGGCTTGCGGCTGCTGGAAGCCGAGGGTTTTGCGGAACCGCAGGCGGTGCGCGCCGCCACGGCGGAATACGAGCACGAAAGCGACAAGATCGCGCTGTTTATGGAGGAATGCCTGACCCCCGAACCGGAAGCCATGGAACGCACCAGTCATGTATACGCGCTGTACCAGGCGTGGTGCGACGAAAACGGATTCCGTGCGGAGAATACACGCAACTTTCGCTCCATGTTAGCGGGTTACGCAACGATAGAGCGCCGCAGACCCTATCCCGGCGGTGAGAAAACAACCGTACTGACGGGCTATCGTATCCGGGAAGAAAAAGCCGCGCTGGAATAAGTTCATTTGGGGCAAAAGGGGCAGATCAATATATTGGCTTTCTGTTCTTCCTTATAGGGCTAATATATCTCACTGCCACAGTTGCCCCGGTACTGACATATCGGAAAGGATGTGAACAAATGAAAATAGACGAGCGATATTACCGCCGCGTATTTCACACGCAGCACAGAGAACTGCACGAGGCCGTCGTCGACTATATTTCGTATTTCCTGCACAGGCGAAAGACACTGGATGCGGAAACGACGGTGGAGCAGATTCGCCGCCATTGCGAACGGACGACCGGCTGCCAGATTCCGCTGGATTATTTCATTGGAGCCATGCTGTACTGCGGCTATCGTGTGGAGTATGTCGGCAACCGCTATGTCGCTGGCATTGCGAAAGCCTCGCCGCTGAAAAAGATTTTCTGCGGGAAGCTCGATAAGAACAAACCGGAATTCGAGACGATTCGCAAGCGCTACGGAGACGACGCGCTGAACAAAGAGGCGCTGTAAGGAGGGGCCTCTCAAATCTCAAAACGGCGGTCGCCCCATAGCGGGGCCGCAATGCCGTGAAACTTTGCGCATATGTTTTATGCGCAAAACCACGAAAGTTTCCAAAGGAGGTGCTTAAACATGGGCGCAAGAGGCCCTAAGCCGGGAACGGGCGGTCGACCGTGCAAACCGTTGGCTGAAAAGCTGCTGGACGGCAATCCCGGCAAACGGAATATTCGCGTGCTGAAAAACTATACCGACCTCGAAGGCGCGGATATGCCCGATCCTAAGGATTATCTGCAAGACGCGCAGAAGGACGGTCGGAAATTCGAGGCAGAGGAAATCTATCGTTCCGTATGGCGCTGGCTTCACGAGCGGCAATGCGCGCAGCACGTTTCCGCCGAATTAATCGAGCACTACGCTCTTTCGGCGGCGCGACTCATTCAATGCGAACGCGCCGTTTCCACCTATGGATTTCTGGCGAAAAATTCGCAGGGAAACGCCGTTACGTCGCCCTATATCGCTATCGCGCAGGCGTATATGAAGCAGGCGAACAGCCTGTGGAGCATGATTTACAGCATCGTCAAAGAAAACTGCTCCACAGATTATTCCGGCGCTACGCCGCAGGACGATATTATGGAACGTCTGTTGAGCGTAAGGCCGAGAAACTAAAATACAGTATTTTGAAAGCTCATATCGGGCGGAAAGGTAAGGTTTGCTATGTACAATCAGATGAATTTCGTTTTTAATCACTCCGACAAGCTGGAGGCGCTGGGCACGCAGTATTACGAGCTGCTGTTCAAAACCGGCGTGATCGCCAACCGCATGACCGAGAACTATACGCAAGGCCTGAAAGCGGGCGAAAAAGGCGCGGGCGGCTATCTCGTTCCAGATTCCATGGAGGCGCAGATCGTGCAGACGCTGGCGGAAGAAAACGTAATGCGCCGCCTGGCTACGGTCATTCACATGGAGGACGGCGAACGCGCCGTGCCCGTGGTCAGGAGCATGAGCGACGCTCAGTGGCTGGACGAAAACGAAGCGATGGAGATGGGTACGGCGGGCTTCGAGGCTGCGCGCCTGAAGCCGCGCAAGCTGGGTCTGACGATCCCGGTCAGCAACGAACTGCTGGCGGACGCGGGCGTGGATATGGCGGCGTTTCTGGCGGACAGCTTCGCCCGGCGCACCGCCTCCGGCGAAGAAAAAGCGTTCCTGACCGGCGACGGCGCAAAGCAGCCCGCGGGCCTTCTGAATTCCGCGCAGGTCGGCGTAACAACCGCCGCGCCGGACGCGCTTACGGCGGACGAAATCATTTCGCTTTATTACGCGCTGGACGAGCAGTACCGCTCCAAGGCCGTATTCCTGATGCACGAGGATACCGCCAAAGCGCTGCGGACACTCAAGGATGAAAACGGGCGCTATCTCTGGCGGGAAGCGCTGGGCGGCGAATCTGATCGCCTGCTGGGACGGCCCGTTTACACCTCCCGTTTTATGCCCAAGCTGGCGGCAGGCGCGAAGCCGGTTGTTTTCGGCGACCTGTCGAAATACTGGATCGCCGACCGCGGGAATCGCACCCTCCGCCGCTACGGCGAGGTTTTCGCCCTGCGCGACCAGACGGCGTTCGTCATGACCGAGCGCGTAGACGGAAAGCTGATCGTCCCTGAGGCGGTGAAGGTCATCCAGATGGCGGCTGAATAAACTCAAGATATTTTAGCTGCGGCGGACGCAGGTTCGCCGCAGCTTTCAATGATACACGATTTCAAGAAAACACAACTTCAAGAATTCCATGCTGCACAGCATTCCGGCCCATGGCCGATTCTTGGAGGAATGTATGCTCCCTTCTCAAAAAGACGCGCTTCGGCGTATGCGCGAAAACGGTAAGAGCTACGGCCAGATTGCCGCGGCTCTCGGCCTTTCAGAGAACACCGTAAAATCCTACTGCCGCCGCGCGGGTCTTCAAACGTTCGTCGCGCGGACAACCTGCCCGCAATGCGGAAAAACCCTGCTTTCTGAAAAACATGGTCGCCGCCGCTTCTGCTCGGATGCGTGCCGGTATGCCTGGGCTTATTCGCACCGAATACTCGGCCCCCAGAACGCGATTCAAAACCAGTGCACCGCCTGCAGAAAATCCTTTTTCAGTTATCCGTCCAGCCATCGGAAATACTGCTCCCACGGCTGCTATATCGCCGACCGTTACGGAAGGGAGGCGGAACGTCGTGGATAAAAAGCAGGCCGAACGGAACCGCAATTATCTGGCAGGCGTGGCCATGCTCGCGGAAATGCTGGACAAAGGGCTGATTAACGAAGCTGACTACTCGGCGCTTGAAACAGAATACGCGGCAAAATTTCTGCCTCTTTTTCGCTACGAAAAGCCTTGCTTTTCATCGACCCTTCTTATAACACAGACAGGTGAAGGGAGCGGCCTTGCCGCGACTAACGCCGAGGACAGCCGACAGGCTCCGCAGGCGTGTACCCGGCGAAGCGCTCAGAGCTTTGACGGGCGAAAAGAAGGGAGGGTCATTCAATGAACCGAATCATTCATAAAATCACCCCGGTAGTACCAAAAGCACCGAAGCTGCTGAAAGTTGCGGCATATGCCCGCGTTTCCATGGAGAAGGAAACCATGCTACATTCCTTCTCCGCACAGGTCAGCTATTACAGTGAGAAAATTCAGAAGCATCCCGGCTGGAGTTATGCGGGCGTATACGCAGACCGTGCTTTGACCGGCACGAAATCCGAAAGGCCGGAATTCCAGCGTCTTTTGGCCGACTGCCGGGCCGGGAAGATCGATCTGGTACTGACGAAAAGCATCAGCCGCTTTGCCCGCAATACGGTCACGCTGCTGGAAACCGTGCGCGAGCTGAAGGCGCTGGGGATCGACGTTTTCTTTGAGGAACAGAATATTCATTCTATGAGCGGGGATGGCGAGCTGATGCTGACCATCCTCGCTTCCTATGCGCAGGAGGAAAGCCGCTCGGTTTCGGAAAACTGCAAATGGCGCATTCGCAAGCGCTTTGAGGCGGGCGAGCTGGTCAACTGGCGCTTCATGTACGGCTATCGGATCACGAAGGGCCATGTGGAAATTGAGCCGGAGGAAGCGGTGATTGTGCGATGGGTTTTCCAATCCTATCTGGATGGCCTTGGCGTTACGCAAATTGCCCGCGTGCTGCGGGAAGGCAACGTGCCTTGCCTGAACGGCGGGATGTGGACGGCGAACCGGGTAACGCACCTGCTGAAGAATGAAAAATACGCGGGCAACGCCCTTTTGCAGAAAAAATTCGTGGACGATCACATTCACAAGCGGGAAAAGAACAATCTGGGCCAGCTGCCCAAGTATTACGCGGAGGGCACGCATCCGGCCATCATCTCACCGGAGACCTTTGCACAGGCCTGTGCGCTCCGGGAGCGGAATCGTCAGGCTAATGGCATTGAGCGCGACGCGCCGCAGTACAGCGTATTTACACAAATGATTGTCTGCGACAAATGCGGAAAATACTACAGGCGCAAGGTTTCCCGGACGGAAACAGCATGGAATTGCAGCACCTATCTGACGATGGGTAAGGCGCACTGCCATACGAAGCAGGTGCCGGAGGATATCCTTATGAAAAACGCTGCCGCTGTGCTGGGCCTGACGCAATTCGACGAGGCCGTTTTCAGAAACCAGATTCAGGAAATTCGTGTACCCTGCTTTAATCATCTGGTATTCGTCTTCAAAGACGGCAGGCATGAAGAACGCATCTGGCAGGATAAAAGCCGGGCCAGCAGCTGGACGGATGAAATGCGCGCGCAGGCAGCAGAAAATGCTCGTAGGAGGTTCGAGGGAGCGCGTAGCGCGACTAAGCGCGCGCAAATCGGAGATTTGTGCCGCTGTACCCAGCGCCTTCTGAAAGAAGGTGATGGGCGATGAGCACAATGAGCGAAGCAAGAGCCTATATGCCCAAGGTCACGGTGGTGCCCGCAACACTGAACCGCTTTACCGCCGCGCCGATCCACAGCACCCGCAAGCGTCGCGTGGCGGCCTATGCCCGCGTATCTACCAATGACGAGGAACAGGCCAACAGCTACGAGGCACAGGTCAGCCACTACACCCGCCACATTCAGGAAAATCCGGAGTGGGAATTTGTTTCGGTGTACGCCGACAAGGGCATCACCGGCACCAGCACGAAAAAGCGCGAGCAATTCAACGACATGGTACAGGATGCGCTGGCCGGGAAGATCGACCTGATTATCACCAAGTCCGTTTCCCGCTTCGCCCGCAATACGGTCGATACGCTAACGACCATCCGCCTGCTCAAAGAGCACGGCGTGGAGGTGTACTTCGAGGAACAGAATATTTACTCGCTGGATTCCAAGGGCGAGCTGCTGCTCACGATCATGTCCTCGCTGGCCCAGGAGGAAAGCCGGAACATTTCCGAAAACGTGACATGGGGCATGAGAAAGCGCTTTGCCGACGGCAAGGTGGCGCTTCCCTATAAGCAGTTTCTCGGCTATAAAAAGGGCGCAAACGGCATTCCGGAAATCGTGCCCGAGGAAGCTGCGACGATCAAGCTGATCTATCGCCTGTTCATAGAGGGAAAATCACCTGCGTACATCGCCCGCTTTCTTTCCTCTTGCAATATTCCTTCGCCTGCCGGGAGGCCGCAATGGCGGCCCGAAACGGTAAAAAGCATTCTGTCCAACGAGAAATACAAGGGTGATGCCATCCTGCAAAAGACCTTCTGCACGGATTTCCTGACCAAGAAAATGAAAGTGAACGAGGGCGAGGTTCCTCAGTATTACGTTGAAAACAGTCATCCCGCTATCATTTCGCCGGAAATGTTTGAGGCCGTGCAGGCAGAGCTTGCCAAGCGTAAACGCTCCAATCATCGGAATTACACACCGCATTGTTTCTCTGGACGTATCTTTTGCGATGAATGCGGCGCGCTGTACGGCAGTAAGGTCTGGAATTCCGCCACAAAATACAAGGCGATGGTCTGGCAATGCAACAACAAACATCTCAACCATGCACATTGTTCCACGCCAAGCCTGCGCAATGAAACTGTTGAGGACGGCTTCATCATGGCGATCAACCAGCTGTTGAAAAACAAGGATGAGATCATCCGGTTGTGCGAGAAAGTCATGAATAAGCGCTGCGATATTTCTGGCTTGGAAGATCAAAAAGCAAAGCTGCAGGCAGAGTTGGAAGTGACCTGTGGCTTGATGGAGCGGCTCATAGCAATGAACGCCGCTACGGCAATGGATCAGGACGAGTACAACCGGCAGTTTGCGGAATATGAGGCCCGTTACAACGAAACTCGCCAGCGCATTGCAGATGTGGAATCCGAGCAGAAACAGCGCATCGCCAAGCGCGGTAAGCTGGCAGAATATCTGGAGACGCTAAGGAATCAAGGCCTCATTTCGAGCTTTAATGAAACGCTGTGGTACGGCACGGTGGAGCAGGTGCGCGTAACGACTGAAGGAAATCTGCGCTTTATTTTCCAGGACGGACAAGAAATAACGGTCTGAACATCCGTGTAATGGTATGCACACCTTATGCACAACAAACAGCCAGCAAGGCGCTATATGAATAGGGGTGTGCATTATTTTGATATTAGAAATGCGACGAATCCTCATAGAAAAAGCCGCCCACAAGCCGTTTCGTGTATTCCTGCAAAACGAACTCGAATAGGCGGCAGTTTCCGGCATATTTGCAGGTATAGCAAAAGACCCACCGCGTTCGGTGAGTCTTTTTATACCAACTAATGTCGGTATTCATGGCTAATCTGGTGAACTATGATACAGGGGACGATGCACCTTGCCAGGTGCAGAAATGGATGCAATGCACCCGGTATCTTATTTCATCCAAATCAGTTTATAGCGACAAGATTATTCATCAAGTTTCGCGTCCGCCAATTCATGCACCAGCAGAATGCCATTAATCAACCGCAGCATCTTAATGCAATCTAGTCGCGATATTTCTCTGCGAGATCTTCCGTGCATAAGCCAATGCCTGTTGATATTTTCAGGTTCAGATTCATCAAAATTCTTTGTTATTGTCAGTCTCTTTAGTGTTTCCGCCGTTGTATACCCTAAGCATAAATTTTTCATTTCCTGTTTTGTCACGATTCTTTTTTGATTGAGCTTGTCAAAAATCGAATTTATACGTTGCATCATTCCGGTCGAATTAATCATTTCACTAACACCGGATAAAAGCGCATCAATTGCTGCCAACATACCCAGAATGGATAGCGCATAGCTTCCACTTTCATAAGCATGAAAGGCCTGTTCGATAAGTTGCGTATGCTGTTGGAGCAGCGGATGCATCAATGCTCCGCCTACCATCTCCTTCAGTTCTGCTTCATTCGTGCATGCCAGAATCCATTCATCCAGATTTTTGCTTTCAAGAATACTCGCATATCCTTCCTTGCCTGGATCTTCCCAGCAAACATATTGGTTTTTCCCCAGCTTTTCAATAGCCATCAGCGGTTTGGATACCTCTTCATGCCAGAAGTCAGCTACACCTTCGATCAGTTCCCGTATCCCTTTTTCGACTTCAGCAATCTGTTCATCCGTAGCATTCGGATTTTTGGATTGGAAAAAAGATAATAGCGTATCATGAAACATGTCACCCAAAGAAACAGCATTCTTAACAGGACCGGTAGTAAGCTTCAAGGTTTCTCCATCCTTTCAGAAAGCCTGAAAATGAGCTCATCTTCATTTCCATTCAGCTTGGCTCTTTTACTCGACAGTTCATTTTCCAGGGTTACGTATATTTTTCTCTGCGCCGCTTCAATTCCTCAACACCGTACGCTTTGCAGGCGAAGTACATTTTTGCGGATTTCGTCCTGATGCACCGGTACAACGGGGACAGGAGGAACAGAATGCGGAGCGCTCTCCCAGGAGTTTTCTCTCTGCCGTGCCATTTTTCTTATCCGCCGGAAGTTTTCTTCCGGGCGATTATATCCGAGATGTTTCTTGAAAAAGCGCAAAAAAGCGCGCGAGAACGCACGCGTGCGTTTTTTTTACACACGCGTGCGTTTTTATTTTGCCATGCGATACCTGGCTCCTGCGCCGTTTCCTTCCAGCGATAGTTGCCCGCCGTCTTTTAGCTTTTTTAGAATTCTATATGCCTGAGGAGGTGTCACATGCAGGAGTTCAACCACATCTGCACGAGTAACTTCCCCCTTCGTCTGCGCCAGTTGTATTACCAGTTCCTGATGCCGAAGCGCATCAATATCTCGATTTCGCACATATTCAACGGCACTGTTTGTTTTTTGGGAGTACCTCGAGCTTATAATGTAGTATCGTCCGCGGCCACTGCCCAAGCGCTCTACTAATCCAGACTCTACAAGGGTTTCAAGAACGACGCGCCCCCGGCTCTCATCGGTATGAATTCTTTCCGCGACATCCTGTATCGAGGCACGATGCAATTGCTTTACCGCATCCAGTGCAAGCAGCAGATGAATCGGCAGCGAGCGTCCAAGGCGCTGCTGTTCTTCAGAAACCATGCAGATGAATGCTTTATCAGTCGGCCCTTTGGGAATAAACAGTTTCACACTGGATTGCGTAGAATTTGAGTAGTCCGGAAGCAATCTGCCGTACAGCAGGGAGCCTTCAAAAATGCGGTCGATTCCCCTTCCCGTACGCTCGGCAAGACCAATACGCTTCATTGCATCAGCCAATGCCGGATTTCTGCCATGGGGCTCTGCATCCAGCAAATTGTCGGCTCGGATGCCTTCGATAAATCCGCCGGGATTGCTAATGTTCATTCCTTCATCCGTTATTTGAATCAAAACGCGACCGAGAACAGAATAGTCTCTGTGACAGAAGGCGTTGACCAGTGCTTCACGGAAGGCCCTGGGATCGTAGTCGGGAATCGTGATGCGGAACAGTCCCTGTTCCATTTCCTCGCTGTGATTCCATACAGAAAAAGTATCCGATATTTTTTCAAACGCCGCAAGAATAGGCAAATAGAAGGACTCATTCACTTTGATATCCGTGCCCACAAGAACTTGTATGGATGCTTCTGCTGTTGGCATATGGCGCTTTAGTGCTTCTTTCCTGCCAATCAACAGCATGCCGCAAAATGTAGGAACGTTGGTTCCATCCTGAATTGTGATCAGCTGTAATGCCTTGTCCAACTCCTCGTCATTCAGTTCCAGCAGAGCCCCTTCTCCACGATAGGAACGAATGATGTTCCGCAAGCGCTCGCGTTCCACAGGATCAAGATCCTGATAAGTAGCATCCGGAACGGGCTGTGCGGAATAATCAAGCAAACTCAAAGAGGAAAGTCGGGCGGTTATTTCGTATGGATACATTGGTACATTTTCGGGTTCACCATTCGGCTTGAGCCGCCGTCGCTGAATCTTGCCATCCGAGGAAGCTACCACACTGGTGCGCTTGGGAACAGAAATTTTCAATACCGGCAGATCATATTCTAAAATTTCTGTACGAACAGGAACCGGCGGAACTGTTCGGTTGGCAATGAATGCTGCAAGTTGTGTGATATCTTTATGCTTGTTGTGTAGTCCGGTAATTTCTCCATCATTTTCGACGCCCAAAAATAAGTCGCCGCCATCGGTGTTGGCAAAGGCAACAACCGCATCGATGATGTCACTATCGGGCAAACAAGTTCTGTCACTTTTAAACTCATTCATAAGGTTTTCTTTGAAACCAATATTGGACACAATCTCACCTCCAACGCAACCATTATAACACACGCGTGCGTTTAGTGCAATAGAAAACGCACGAATTCTATTTCGTTAATTTTGCGCATTCCCAGCAAATTCACATAACAACCTTGGTGTTATTCTGCTTTGCCATAATTGTTAATCCTCTTGAATATCAATGAAATTATTTTGCATTGGTGATCGCAGGGCGCTTGTCCGACGAAGGAGTGAGTGTGGGCTTGCCAACAGGCTTTACAATTAGACTTCCAAGGATCTCGGCACCACCCTGCTTGCCCATGAGCTTCTCCATCTTTGTGATGGGCAGAAGCGTCTTTCTGAATATGTCATGGTAGCCGGCAGCATGGGCGGCCTCACTGACAGCGTCTTCATTGGAATACTTACGGACGGAGCAGCCTTCGACTACCTTGTAGCCATGCCGCTGTTTGCCGTGGTTGAGCACAGCGTCTTGAGCATAAGATTTGATTTCATCAGTCCAACGGGACGGGTCATCCAGCTTGCCGAGGATTTCCTTGATTTCTGCATTCGTGAGCAGCGGCGGCTGTGCAAACTCATACCGCGCCAGCACCAATTTTTCTTCTGACCGAGTACGGCACTTGACGGCAGCTTTGCAGAACACACACCACGAACTGGGGCGATATTCGCCTTTGCCTTCAAAAGTCAGCTTTGCCTTAGGGACGAGTTCGTTTTCTGCCCACGTCTTGAGATTCTCCGCGGAGATTGTCTAAGTCTAAGTGGAGATGCTCTCCCGGCGTGGCTGGTAGATGATCATGGATGCCTCATCAATCTCGTACAGGCACTCATACACAGCGAGGGTATCCAGAGCGTAGAGCATCCTCTGTGGATTGTTTTCCGCCTCTACCAGCATACCCTGTCCGTACTTGAAGTCGATGACGTGAAGTGTGCGATCTGCGATGATGGCGGGAGCATTTGCGCTCTGCCCCTTACAGAACATCATGACCCTGCTATTAGTCTAACCGTCTTACAAATGAGTTATTATCCTATTGCGTGCGGAAATCCTTGAAATTTCAGGAACGACAGAAAATTGTATCAAAATCTACCATAGTCTAATCAGAATGGCTAATCTGGTGAACTATGATACAGGGGACGATGCACCTTGCCGGGCGCAAATTGTCGGTGCATTTGCACCCGACGTTTACAGAGCAATTATTGTTGTTGTCGGTGATGCCAATGCAGGCCAAAATCCACGTCTTGTGTACATCGAGACCGCAGCAGTTGGAAAGAAGAATTTTGAACATGGCGTCCCTCCTGCGAATGAATTGCAGAGTCGGCAGGGACTGGTTATCCGGAAAATCGAGTCGATTTCAAAGAGATAAGTTTACGGGCTACGGTTTTGCGCCATTCTTTGATTCCTTAACGGATAACCGACACCATATAAGCATGCGAGGTTGCCGCTATACAGCCCCGCCAATCACCTCCACGGGTTCTGTAGTGTGCCGACCCTACAGACTGAGTATAGCAGAATTCTATGACTTGCGATAGCGCGCCGTTTCATAACCCCTTCGGTGCCTTTCGCAGAAAGGTGGTTTATAAGCATGGCCGTTCAGCGCCTTCACCAGGTTGGCTACTGCTTTCGCGCTGCTCCCGGCAGGCAGGGTGATGACACTCTCGCCGTGGAGGATGGTGATGCACGAGCCAATGGTGTTCATCTCATCGCTGGGTATGGTTTCCGGATTGATCCGCATCAGCAAACCGACCTGAGTGGGAGCCCGGAGGTTGAACTGCTGGGGGGCCTTCTCTGCAAAGCGCTTCTCCCAGCGATAGTAAGTCTGTGCTGAGATGCCTTGCTCGTTGCACCAGGCTCTGACGCTCATGCCACTGCTTCGACATTCTGCGATCCGCGCCGACCACTCCTGCATCCCGACTGCCAACTTCAACTCTTGTACTCCTGTCGCCATTCCGTGTCCCTCCTGCGTCCCGAGACCTCTCAAGATTCCTCAAGACCGTTTTGATACATTATCTCACAGGATGACGCTTGTTGGCAGGTGTGATTTATTGACCGGTTACGATCACTCGCATTTTCGACGCCGTCACTGGCGGACGCCTTACTTTTCGCGCAGCTGCGGATTCTTCGGTACTGTCAACCTTTATGCGCAAAATAGCCAGCGTCACTTATGAAGTTGGTTAGGCGAAGGCCGAACAGGCTCTGGCATATTCGGCTTGGCGGCCGATCTGCGGGGCACCAGTTGTCCGTCAAGGGTGGCGAAGCCACTTCACGGCCACTTCGTCGAATTAAGCATCTGTTGCAAATATTGCGCATTTGATGACAAGAAAGCCTTTCAAGAGGAAATATAGAGTAAAAACACAGAGATGATCAGTATGATAAAGGAAAAAACCTGTGCCTATGACCTTGATTTCCTCTCTTCCGCCGTTGACTTAATACTTTTGTAATTCGCCGCCGCCGCCGTGATGGTTTTTGACAGGCCTGCATTTGTTACTGTCAGTGTTCCGTCTGTCACAAACAGACTGAGGGACTGGCCAAATTTCTGATAAAACCGGGTATTTAGGGCAGCACCGCACAATTGAGAGAGAAGCAGCCGTAAGCAAAAAAGAGCCTGCCGAAGCAAGCCCATCCAGCTTTGGCGAAGCCCAATGCGGGTTCTGCAAAGCCTCGCAAAGTTCGTCATATAACGCGCTCTCTTCTTCTGTTGCCGTTCCGGACCACACAGCGGATGTTGCCGTGAAAAGGCTGGTACCGTTTATCAGGTCAACGTAGTAATTGTTGAAGCAGAGCTGGAGGAACTCGCCGATTGTGTTGAAGCCGATATCTTTGAAAAATTGACCGCCCATCTCAGCCCGTTGTTTTTCTTCTTGGATGAGCCTGCTTTGGGACGCGCTGTCAAGGCTTCGATACTCCTCAATGCAGCGAATGAAGCTCCCCTGGGAAAGACGCCGGGCCGGATAGAATTCATCATACATAAGCGATTGTAAGATGTAGTCCTCCGCCTGCTCAATCTCGTCCTGCGACAAGAGGATGTCCCGCATCGGGTACACGCTGACGCAGTTGCGGACAATACGGCTGATATTATAAAGAGTCTCGCCCTGGAAGATCCGGCAAAGCAGGTCGCCAACCGGGTAACTGGCGCTATTGTTGGATAGCACCGTGTTGATCCCATCCTTGTAGATAAGTGTTAGTCCGTTCACTCGCATCTTTTTCCCCCTTTCACCTGCATTGAGGGCAGTGGCCGGCCGCCCATACCAGGTAACACATCGTCGCTAACGACAGTTCAAATCATATGGTTTATTCGCACAAAAATCAAGGTTTTCGGTTACTCAAGAATAGTCATCGCTAAATTTAATTTTATTATTGCTAACAACATTCCAATGCATCATTTGGCTCTTGTTTTATTTGTGCAGCCTTCCAAACGCATATTATGGAGGGCATCGTTTTCTGGAAGGACGGGACGCCCCAGTGCAAAATCAAACGGAGAGATTTTGGGCTGCAATGGCCGGAGGGAGGCGAAAGAAATTGATCTATGTCACGGGCGATACCCACGGCGAGGTTTCCCGCTTTGAAGAACTGAAAAGGAAGTATTTCCTGTCCAGACAGGATACGCTCATCGTCGCCGGAGATTTCGGCTGCATTTTCGGCATGGGAAGGCGCGACGAAGCGAAGCTGGACGTGCTGGCGGCGCTGCCGTACACTATTCTGTTTCTGGACGGCAATCACGAGTGCTTCCCCGAGATATTTGCCTATCCAGAAGAAATGTGGAACGGCGGCAGAATTCACCGCATCCGTCCGAACGTGCTGCACCTGATGCGCGGGCAGGTCTATGATCTGAACGGACTGACCGTGTTCACTATGGGCGGCGGCTATTCCATCGATGTAATGTACCGCATTCCCGGCAGAACGTGGTGGCCGGAGGAGATGCCCGGCGACGCGGAATACGCCGAGGCGTGGGAAAACCTGAAGCGACATGGCGGCAAAGTCGATGTAATCATCAGTCACACCGCGCCGGAGCGGGCCATGCACCTGTTCACGGAAACGGGTGTAATCAGGAACCGCTTTCCGCAGGAAATGAAGCTCAATCTGTTTCTGGAGGAGGTGCGGCAGAAGGTGGCGCACAGGCATTATTACTTCGGGCATATGCATGTGGACCAACGGCTGTCCGGCAACATGACTGCGCTGTATTATGATGTATATCATCTGGAAACGGGAAGAAAGGCCACGGCATGGGGCGATGTGGGCGAACTCTCTCCGGAATTCGACTGGGGCGAGCCGCAGGGAGACGAGGTGTGGTGATGGCATACGAGACAACCTGCATTGAGATGCCCTGCGAACAGGCGGCGGAGCTCTATCGCTTCTGCTCCGAGCATCGCGTGACGCTGGACGAGCTGGTGGATCAGTTCCTGCGCTGGTGCATCCGGGAGCCGAAGGCATTTATGGAATGGTATGAGAAATGCAAAAAGGAGGAGCCTTCTCCCATGAACAGAACGCCGGGGATGCCCGAGATCACGCAGGCCGAGCTGATCGCGCATATCGAAGACGAAAACTTCCTGCGCGTATACGGCAATCCCGTGTGGGTTCGCTCCAACAACGGAACGCACGACTGCGTGCTCATGAGCATTGAGTATTACGAGCGAATGGAGCGGCAGCTGAAGGAAATGAAGGAGCGCATCCGCGCGCTGTGCGATGCGGACATGGAATCAGAAGAGGAAAACAGCGATGGGCAAGGACATTCATATAGTACTGGAACGAAAGACGAATAACGGCTGGGAATTCTTTGATCCCGGTTTTGAAGCGTACGACTCGCGGTTCAGTTCGTTCTTCGATTTCCTGAGCGACGCGGGCGATCCCGGCTGTCCTGAAGAGTTAAAAAACAAACAGCTTCGCCCGCAGACATATCAATGGAGAGACACGGACGGAACGCTGCATAAAGAGCGGTATTTTCTCTGGGATACGACCGGGAAGTGTGAAATGTACGGCTTTGCAACGATCACACTTGAACAGCTGGAGACAGCAGCCCGCAGGCGCGGCGTCATGTGGGTCAGCGCAGATTTTCTGGAGCGGTTTCAGGCGCTGGGCGGCGTGCTCCCGGAGGGAATGTATCTGGACGGAGACGCTGCCGGCAGAGATGCTTCTGCGGTTGGCATCCGGGTCGCTGACGAGGATGAGATGTATCTGCAGGAGTATATTCACGCCGGAATCACGGAACTGAAGAGCATTGCAGAGAAGCACGATCTGCAGCCGCAGGATCTGCGCGTCTGCTTTGCGTTTGACTGAAGGGAGAGTCGCACATGATCTATGTCCTGTCCGATATTCACGGGCATTACAGCCGCTACAAAAGCATCCTGCGGCAGATCAACCTGCAGAGGGACGATCATCTGTATGTGCTGGGTGACTGCGTTGACCGCAATCCCTTCGGACTGAAAATCCTGAAGGAACTGTACCTTATGTCCAACGCCACCGTGCTGCTGGGCAATCATGAATACATGATGCTGGACGCGCTGACGAAAGCATCGCCTGAAAACAAATACATCCGGCGCTGGTATCGCAACGGCGGCGATATTCCGCATGCGCGTCTGCTGCGCTGCTCCAAAGCGTATCGGCAGGAAATGCTCGACATCATCCGGACATTGTCTGTCAATCTTGAAATCCGCTGCGGCGATACGGATTATCTGCTCGTTCACGGCGGGCCGCTGGGATACCGGCACAGATACGATGATCCCGTGAGAGATTCCGTCTGGATGCGGCTGGATGAAACGACCGCGCTCCCGGAAGGAAAAACCGTGATTTTCGGGCATACGCCGACCTGCCATTACCAGAGCGACAGTCCCATGCGGATATACCATGCCGCGGATGGACTATACGCCCAGAACGCTGGATGAGATTCTCGATGGCGATGATAAAGCGGCATGTTCGCAGGAGAAAGCACACAGAATGAACAGGGCGCTGTCTTTTTGAAAATGCCTGATTTTCACCGGATAGTTGCATGTAATAAGACTGAGAGGTGAAAATATGATAGAAAGCAAGGACGATATCAAAAGAAAGAACCTCGTCAACGCTACATTGACGAGGAGTGATCGAGCCAGATACCATAGCAAACTTGCTATTGATTCAGATAATTGCTGCCGAACGCCGCAAACCCGGGAATATCTTCAATGGCTGTTGCCCAGACAAGTTCAAAATCGACTATGCCCTCCGACTCGATTCGCGTCAAATTAGGAATAAGGCAAACATCGCGCACCATCCAGATTTTGAGTCGCTATCCGACTCAAAATCGTCCCGACTAAGCGCGGCAGCAACTGCGTTAAGGCTCAGCCTTAAAACAGAGAACTTTGCGGGCGTGGGGGAGTTGGGTCTCGGACGGACGGGATTGGCGGCAGCGATCAGTCGCGTAGGGACAGCGGGCGGCGAATTTGCAGCAGGTTAGAGAGTATTCCTTTTCTTCCAGATCGGGCATCACCATGCTCTCGTCCCACTTGTCGCCAACGCGCGGAATCGCATTCATCAGAAGCTCCGTGTACGGGTGCGCCGGATCGTCCATGAGCTCCTTCGCCGGGCCGTATTCAATCAAACAGCCGCGATAGAGCGTCGCAATGTAGTCCGATACATAGTACGCTGTCGATAGATCGTGCGTGATGTAAATGAAGGATACATTGTATTTGTCTTTTAACTCCTTGAAGAGATTGACAATGTTCATCTTCATCGACGCGTCGATCGCCGCTACCGGCTCGTCCGCCACAATCAGCTTCGGCCGCGTGATCAGCGCGCGCGCAATCGATACGCGCTGCAGCTCGCCGCCGGAAAACTGCGTGGGGTATTTGCCCTTTACGACGGAAAGAGACAGGCCGACGCTCTTTAATACCTCGTCGATCCGTTCTTCCGCTTCCTTGCGCGTCTTGCAAATGCCCAGACGCAAAGCCGTGTTGAATAAATACGTGTCCACCGTCTTGCGCGCCGAGAACGATTCGTACGGGTTCTGGAAGATCGGCTGAACGTCCAGACGGAATTGCAGCGGATCATACGCGCGCTTGTCCGAATAGCGCTTGCCGTTCAGGTAAATCTCGCCCATGTCCGGTTTGTGTACGCGCAGAATCATCTTGCAGAGCGTGGATTTGCCGCAGCCGGATTCGCCGACGATCGACAGAATCACCGGCCGCTCGTTTGTGATCGTGAGCGAAACATCATCGATCGCGGTCAGCTTCTTGCGCGACAGCATCCCGCCAATGCGGAAAATTTTGCTTACATTGCGAATCTCGAGCAGATTCTCCGCCATTCAGATCCCCTCCTTGCCCAGCATGTGGCACGCCGCGAACCGCCCCGGACGCACCTCGACAAATTCGGGGCATTGCCTGTGGCAGATTTCCTTGGCCTTCGGGCAGCGCGGCGCAAACCGGCATCCCGGCGGCGGATTCGTCAGCGCCGGCGGACGGCCCGGTATGCCCGCCTTCTGGCTCTTGTCGCCCACGCGCGGCAGCGCGCCGATCAGCATTTCCGTGTACGGGTGAATCGGGTCGCTGAAGATGTCCTCGGTCTTGCCGAGCTCGACGAAGCTGCCCGAATACATGATGCCCATCCGGTTCGTGATCTGATAGTGAACGCCCATATCGTGGCTGACCAGCACCAGCGTGTTCTTCAGCTGCCGCTGGAGCCGCATCAACATCATCAGAATGCCGCGCTGAACAACCACATCCAGGGCCGTCGTCGGCTCGTCCGCCAGAACCACATTCGGCGACATGAACGTCGCCAGCGCAATGATCACGCGCTGCCGCATTCCACCGGAAAGCTGGAACGGATACGCGCCCAGAAGGTCGGGCGAGAGATCGAGCTCCTTTAAATACGCCGCGCAGCGCTCGAGCGTCTGCTTCTTCGTTTCGTTTTTGCGCTGCGATTCCGGAATGGAATCGAGAAACTGATTCCGCAGATGCGTGATCGGATTCATTACGCTCTGCGCCGCCTGCGGCACATAGGAAATGTTGTTCCACCAGGTTTTGCGAATCTCGCCGGTTTCAAAATGGAAGGGATTTCCTTCCTTTTCGCCGCTTAGAATCACGCGCCCGGAATCGACCTGCATCGGGAAATCGATGATGTCGTACAGCGCCTTCAGAAGCGTGGATTTGCCGCAGCCGGATTCGCCGGCGATGCCGAAGATCTCGTTGTCGTTGATCGTGAAATCGAGATTGTTGACCACGCGCACGTCGCCGTGAATGGTCTTGTAGGAGGTTGAGAGACGATCGATTTTCAGCACTCTTACCGCCCCCTCTTCTTCGAAAGATAATCGTTGTAGCCGGTGATCAGCATAAACAGCCCGATGAACAGGATAACCGTGGCCACGATCGGCGAGCCGATCCAGAACCACTGGCGGGCGAAGATCGCGTTGTAGTCGCGCGCCCACTGAATCATATTGCCGAGCGAAATCAGATTCGCGGGCGAAAGGCCGAGCACCGCGAGGCTGGATTCGGACGCAATCGCCGAAAGCGTGGCGTTCATGAAGTTCGAAAGCGACCACGTGAGCGCGTACGGCAGAATTTCGGTCACGACCACCTGCAGCGTGCCCTCACCGGAGAACCACGCGGTCTGAATGAATTCGCGCTCTTTCATCGAAAGCGCCATCGAGCGGATCTGGCGGCTCGGCCATGCCCATGCGAACATCGCCAACACCAGCGCCATCAGCATGACCGTCGACGTGCCCTTCATCAGCGCTGTCATCAGAACCAGAATCGGAAGCGACGGAATGACCACGAACGTATCGGTAATCACCGTGAGCACGCGATCGACAATGCCGCCGGAGAAGCCGGCGATCAGCCCGACAAGCACGCCCACGACCGTGCCGATCGTGGCGACGATCAGGCCGATCGACAGCGAATTGTGAATCGCTTCTACCAATAGCCACGCGACGTCCTGGCCGCGGCTGGTGGTGCCCAGCCAGTGCTCCCACGACGGCTGGAGTTTTTTCGGATACGAATTATAGGTGAAGGGATTGACATGCGGGAAATAATAGACCACAAATCCGATCACCAAGAAAATCAGCGTAATGATCAGCCCGATCTTGAAGCGGGCGTTTACATTCTTCCAGAATTTTCTCATATGCGTTTCCCCCTTAGCTGTAGCGGATGCGCGGATCGATCAGCGGATAGATCAGATCGGCGATCAGCGTCGCGGTGGAGATGGCCACGATCGAAATCGTGATGCAGCCGAGAATCATATTGTAGTCCGATTGCAGAATCGCCTTCTGAATCAGCGTGCCCACGCCGGGATAGCTGAAGATGATTTCCGTCATGATCGAGCCGTTGAACACGCCCCCCAGGCTCATCGCCAGCGCCGTGACCTGCGTGAGAATCGAATTGCGGAATACGTAGCTCCTGCCGATTTTACCCTCGGACAGGCCGCGATAGCGCGCATAGAGCACGAAATCCTCCGCCGCCGTCGTGCTGGACATGGATTTCATCGAGATGATCCACCAGCCCGTGCCGACCAGCAGCAGCGAAATCGCCGGCAGCACGCTCGCCTTCAGCAGGGACGCGATGTAATCGGCCGTCGTGCCCATCATCGTGATGGTCGTTTGCAGCGGGAACCACCCGAGCAGGAACGCGAACACGATCTGGAGCACCAGCGCGATGATGAAATACGGAATCGGATAAATGCAAATGGCGATGCCCTCCATGATCTTGGAGGAGCGCTTATCCTTGCGGAAGCCCGCGAGGAGACCGATGAAATTGCCCACGCACCACGCGAGAATCGTTGAAAACAGCGAAAGCATCAGCGTGTAGGGCAGATAGGTAGATATGATTTCGCCCGCAGGCGTCGGATAGCTCATCAGCGACGGTCCGAAATCGAAATGGAGAAGTCCCTTCCACAGAAAGGAAACATACTGCTCGCCGAGCGAGCCTTCCAGACCAAACTGAACGCGCAGCGAGCGCCGGAGCGATTCCATCTGCTGCGGATCCATTTGGCCGGAGCGCGACTGGATCTGGCCGATCATGGTTTCCACCGGATCGGACGGGAACATGCGCGGAATGAAAAAGATGAATGTAACGCCGATGAATATGGTCAGCGCCCAGGTCAGCAGACGCAGCCCAAAGTATTTCCAGAACTTCAAATGACACCACTCCTTTTCCTGCGGAGCTTTTTTGAGCGCAATCCTTAAATTGGAAAAAGAAGGGCGCGTGCCGCTTTTTTACGGCGGCATGCGCCCGCCGGTTCAGCCTTGAATGGAGGGCCGCGCGCTTATCGAGCGATCGCCCAATGAGCGCGCGCACTGCTTTACAGATGCATTACGCCGCAGGGGTGATCTCGGTCGTAATGTACTTAAAGCAGCTCCACCACCACCAGGGACCGTTGTACGGATTCTCCGCGCAGGGGTAGTTGGTCCAGTAGGTCGAATTGGTCGGAACGAACTTGACGCCGGAATGGAAGCCGATGAACGGCATATCCTGAATCGCGATCTTCACGAATTCCATGCCCAGCTCGTAGGATTCGTCGCTGGTCGCGGAAACCTTCGCCAGCTTGTGGATGATCTCGGTCGCTTCCGCATTGTTCCAGCGGGAGCCCTGGCCGGAGCCGCGCTCGCCGAGCGGAACGATCAGATCCGCATCCCAGCCGTTGATCTGGGAATACAGGTCTCTGGTAATGCCGCCGGTCGGCCAGTAGCCCGCGATGTCGTAGCTGCCGATCGCCGCGTTGGTGTCCCAGGTCGCGGAGGATTCGCTCGACAGATTGCACTTCAGGCCGAACTTGGTCAGCTGGTCGTAGGCAGCGATCACGCCGCGGCCCGCCTGCGCTTCGGTGTCGGCAAGATACGTCATGTTGATCACGAAGGGCTTGCCGTTGTAGTACCAGCCGTCGTCCTTCTTCTCAAGACCAGCCTTGATCAGAAGCTTCGTCGCCGCTTCCGGATCATACTTCCAGCAGCCGATACCGAACATGTCGATCAGCTCGTCTTCGGTGCCTTTAATGCCCAGCTTCTGCGCCATGCGCGCAGCATAGCCGGAGTCGAAGGGCTTCACGGTCGTGCCGTCGCCGAGGTCGAGCACGAATTCATTCTCGAGCCAGGGCAGCAGCGGCTTGTAGTACAGCTCCTGCATCGCGCTGGTGGCGGTCAGGATCGGGAAGCAGCTCGCGCGGCCAACGCCGTCGAACACGTTCATGGAGATCTCGTCGAAATTCATCGCAAGGGTGATGCCCCAGCGGAAATCAACGTTGTCGTAGGGCGCTTTGCCCATCATGAACGACAGGCCCTTCGAGCAGGGATCGTCGCTCGTCGCGTACGGGAACTCGTTGTACCAGCACGCGATCTTGTCGTTGTAAGAGGTCATTACGTCCAGAATCTCGGGCGTGACTTCGCAGAGGATGTCCGCTTCGTTGTTGATCATGCTCATCTGGCGGGTCGTGTCGTCGCCCAGATAGCGGAACCAGACGTACTTCGCCTGCGGCATCTTGCCGGTCACGACGCCGACGGTGGAGTTCTGCCAGTCTTCGCGGCGCTCGTAGAGAATCCAGTTGCCCAGCTCGTCATACGCCTTTACGGTGTACGGGCCGGCGACGACCGGTTCGCTGTCCTTGAAGGTGGTCACATCCTCAACCTTGGAGTAGATGTGCTCGGGAACGATGCGGCAGTCGTTGCCCCAGATCGTTACGCCGAACTTCAGCGCCAGGCGCGGGAAGCTCTCCTTGGTGACGAACTTCACGGTGTAATCGTCCACCTTTTCAATGGACGCGAACACGGTGTTGTAGTAGTCGCACTGGGAGATGCCCTTGTTGGACATGATCATGTTGAACGTGAATACCACGTCGTCCGCATTGAGGTCTTCGCCGTCGGACCACTTGATGCCCTGGCGAATCTTCACGATGTGCTCGGTGAAGTCCTCGTTGGACTCGGGCATGCCTTCGGCGACTTCACCGAACTGCTCGCCCTTCACGGTATCCATTTCCCACATCATCGCGCTCATCAGCTGATGGATGCCGAAGCCCATCTGAGTGCCCTGCATGTAGGAGTTGAACTGGCCGGGAACGTCGGTCGGGGTCTGGGTTTCCACGATCAGGGTCTCGGTACGCGGAGTACCGACGGCGGTCGTCTCTTCGGCAAACGCAATGCCGGAGAGCGATGCGATCATCAAAACCGCCAGCAAGAGGGACAGAAACTTACGCATTGACCTAACCTCCTTTTTTATCCTTACGGCATTCTCGGACGAGAAAGACCGCAAAGTATATCATTTGTGCACGAAATGTTCATTTCGCGCGTTAAGGACATTATAGACCGTCAGGAGGCTTTTGTCAATACAAACTAAAAATTATATTGCCAAATACGCATAATGACCCAGTACGAATCAGAACAATTGCAAATAATTGCCAAACTGTAAACAAACACGTATAAATCACGCTTTTTGCAATCAGGCTCCATGGGATCTGTCTGTGCGCAGCCGTAAACTCCGGTGTGAGCTGTTTGGTCAGTTCACCCAGCTGCAGGATGCACATAGCAACGGCGTTCTGATAAACATGCAACGCAAGGAACGCTTCTTTGCTGTTCCGGATAAAAGAGACCGCAGAAACTGCGATTGGGCGTTTGAATCATGATGCATCTCGCACACGCTCTTCGATCAGTGCTGCACTGTAGAGCGGCAAAGGTTCAAAAAAGTGGGATATGCAGGAGCGTGTGCAGTACACACCCTTCGCATACCCCTCTGGATGCCTCCTGTCACAGATAGCTGTGTAAATCAATATAACATCTCAGAAGCAACTCTGCAGCGCTTTTTACAAAAAGTGATACCGAATGCCATGATTCTCTCACGACCCTCGCTGCGCAGCCGTTCATCATATCGCTTGCTCCTGATCTGATCCAGCGCCGCTTCACATGCGCTGGTGGATAAGGTGGTCATCCAACAAGACGGACACATGGAGTTCTGCTTCAGAAACGGAATGAAATGTGTGTATCCACAATAAATACCAATAACGAAAAAGCCTGACGGTCTGCTTATAATGCGGGCGATCAGGCCTTTCCTTTTGATTTCACATCTGAAAGAGCGCAGAGCTTTATGGTACAGTTTTCCTTTCACAAAAACGTATGGGAATCTGAAAAAACTGGGAAGTGCTTACGCGCGGGATGTTGTCTGCGCCGCTTTGTCGATTAGTTGCCGTCCGGCTTCATCATCATGTCCTTGTCCAGCGTTGCCATGTCTCTGGCCAGCGTCTCGTCGATGATGGACTGGAGCGCCTTCATCTGAGCCTCGTTGTTGATGCCGCCCAGAATCGCCTCGCCTACCACGTTGCCGTTGCGATCCACAACCACGGTGGTCGGGAACGCCATGATGCTGTAGGTAAGCTGTCCGGCTTCGCTATCCACCGGGAAGTAGATGTTCTGATACATGGCACCCTTCTTTTTGAGGAGCTCCTTGGCTTCCTTGATCATGTTCTTGTCGCCGCCGATGGTGTCGGCGTTGATGCCGATGACCGCGCCGCCCTTTTCCTTGAGCGTCTCGTTCAGCGCGTTCAGCTCGCCCAGCTCCGCGATGCAGGGCGCGCAGCCGGAGAACCAGAAGTTAACCACGGTCACGGAGTTGTTCTTGAACAGCTCGTTGGTCACGGGATTGCCGTCCAGATCCATGCCCTCGAAGGCGGGGAACATCATCGACATATCGTCATGTCCGCAGGTGCACTCTTCCTTGCACATGCCGTCCTTCATGCAGGATTCGCCGTTCATGCACGCGCAGTCCTCGCCGCACATGGTCTTATCTTCCATCATATCGCCGCCCTCGGCCAGCGCGGAAACCGCGCCCAGCGCCAGCAGCATCGCCATGAGCGCCGCCAACCATTTCTTTCCGTTTTTCATGTTTCTTTCCTCCTTTATTATTGTGCGGGTTGTTATTTCTTGTTCATTCCCTCGTTCTGATACATCTCGGCCTTCATGCAGTCGCAAGCCTCAGTGCAGGAGCCCGCCTCGCAGGCACACTCGGAAACACACTTGCCGTCCTTCATGCACTTGCCCGCCATCATATCCTCTTCCGGCGCAAGCATTGCCTGCAGCATGGCGATCTCGTTGTCGATTCTGCGGATGGTTTCAATGTCCTTCTCAAGCAGCGCGTATTCTTCCTCGGTGAAATTCTTCCGCGCCATCTCAAGCTGCTCCATCAGATAATCGGCGTAGGACATGTTCATGTCGGGCTGCTTGTTCATCATGCCGAAGAACTTGTTCCACAGTTCCATGTTCGTCTCGAACAAGGCGTTCAATTCGCCCTCCAGCATTTCCAGCTTCTTCTCGATGCAGGCGCAGCCTTCCATGCGCATACCGTCCTTCATGCAGGGCTTTCCATCCATGCACATGCAGTCGTCGCCGCATACGCCGCCCATGCAGTCTTTACCGCACTTGTCGCCATTGCACTGGCAGCCATTTACACCCTTGCCGTCCATCATGCAGGGACAGGTTTCTTCCATGGTCATGGGCTTTTCCATTCCGGTCGTTTCCGCGCGGCCGCTGTCCACGCAGCAGGCGGTAGCGGCTGTCAGGGAAGTCACCATGCACAGCGCCAGCAGCAGCGCAATCCAGGTCTTCTTCATTGAAAATATCCTCCGTTCCTTTTCTGTGATTATTTCTCCACGGCGTTTTCGCCGGCTGGATTCTCATTTTCGTTCGGCTTCGCCCCGCGCCCCAGTCCGCAGCGGAAGCTGACCGCGCCCGTGGGACAGGCTTTGACGCACATGCCGCATCGGATGCACTCGGGATGATCCGGGGTCTTCGTCACATCGACGTCCATCTTGCAGGCCCTTTCGCACCGGCCGCAGTGAACGCATTTGTGCTTGTCCACCTGCATGCCCGTCAGCGACACCCGGTTAAACAGCGCGTAGAACGCGCCCAGCGGGCACAGCCACTTGCAGAATGGGCGATAGAACAGTACGCTCAGGATTACCACCGCGCCCAGCACGACGCTCTTCCACGCGAACAGGGTTCCCAGCGCCTTTCGGACGCTCTCGCTGGCCATGGACAACGGAATCGCGCCCTCCAGCACGCCCTGCGGGCACAGATACTTGCAGAAGAAGGGATTGCCCATTCCCACGTCGTTGGTGATGATCAGCGGCAGCGTGAGCGTCAGCGCCAGAATCAGGTACTTGAGATACCGAAGCGGCCTGAGCTTTTTCGTGGAAGGCTTTTTTCTGGGCAGCGGAATCTTGTGAAGCAGCTCCTGAAACCAGCCGAATGGGCACAGGAAGCCGCACACGAGCCGACCCAGCAATACGCCCAGCAGTATCAGCGTGCCGGTGACGTAGTAGGAAAACCGGAACCTTGACGAGCCGACCACCGACTGAATGGCTCCGATAGGGCACGCTCCCGTCGCGGCGGGACAGGAATAGCAGTTCAGTCCCGGCACGCAGACGCGCTTGCCGCTTCCCCGGTAAATCTGCCCCTTCAGCAGATTGGGCAGATGCGGGTTTGTTAACAGCACGGCGCATGCCTGCAGAAGGCCCCGAAACCGGGCGAGAAAGCCGGAAACGGGCGGCGCCTTTGGCCTTGCTTTCTTCTTATCCAATACCCACGCACTCCAGGCAGATTCGGACGGCCTTGGAAAGCACCGTGCCAGCCTCGCCTCGCCATGCGCCATAGACCAGCATCGCCGCGCCCAGCGCCAGCACGCCCAGCCGGACGGCGCGCCTGCCCGCGACCGATGAAACGCGATTCATGGCTCATCGCCTCCTTTTTTTCTTCTCGCGAGCCTATAATACGACATGGGAGCTAAAATCTCCGTTAAGATGAAAAAGTTTATGCGCATTTTATTCCGGTATGCTATACTGGGTGTACGGAAACGAATATAAAGGAGGCGCGGCATGCGAATTTTGATTGTGGAAGACGAACGGGCCCTTTGCGATACGCTGAGCAGAAGTCTGAAGCGAAAGGGTTACGAGATTGACGCCTGTTACGACGGCGATTCCGCGCTGGAATGGATGATGGCGGAGAAATACGATCTGATCCTGCTGGATCTGAACCTGCCCGGGCGGGACGGCATGGATCTGCTGAAGGCCCTGCGGGAGCGCGACCGGGAAACGCGGGTGCTGATTCTCTCCGCCCGCAGCCGGATCAGCGATAAGGTGGAGGGGCTGGACTGCGGGGCGAACGACTATCTGGTCAAGCCCTTTCATCTGGAAGAGCTGGAGGCGCGGGTGCGCAGCCTGACCCGGCGCAGCTTTGTGCAGCACGACGCGCTGCTGCGCTGCGGAGAGCTGTCCTTTGATACGGTGAAGCGGACAGCGCAGGCCAAAGGCGAGAACGTGGCCCTGACCCGCAAGGAAAACGGTATTCTGGAATACCTGCTGCTCAACCAGGGGCGGCCGGTGAGCCAGGAGGAGCTGATGGAGCACGTGTGGGACGGCAGCGTGGACAGCTTCAGCAATTCCATCCGGGTGCATATCTCGTCCCTTCGAAAAAAACTGAAAGCGGCGCTGGGCTATGACCCGATTCTGAACCGCATCGGCGAAGGGTATCTGCTGGGAGGCCGTGAACCATGAAAAGACTGTCCCTTCAATGGCGTGTCGCGCTGATGACCTTTTTGCTGCTGGCGCTGGCGTGCGTCACCATGAAGACGCTGCTCTGCTCCTCCGGCCACGCCTATATGGACTCCATCGGCAGCTATGTGCTGCACTACGCGGAGGAGGAGCCGCAGGCCGTCCGCGTCGATATTTCGGAGGAACAGTGGAAGGACATGTCGGAGCGCTTCAGTGGGGAGTTCGTGGTGGAACTGACCGGAGCGAAGCACAGCTTCTGCATGCGCGGCTGGTATATCGCGCTGGCGGTGACCGTGCTGGGCGGCGCGGTGGCGTATTTTGTCAGCGGAAGGGCACTAAAGCCGCTGAAGCGGTTCACCGCCAAGGCAGAGCGCGTGCAGCTGCAGAGCCTGACGGAAATCACCCTCAGCGAGGACGAGGCGGTGGAGTTCAGCCGGCTGAGCCGCGCCATCAATCAGATGCTTCAGCGGCTGAATCAGGCCTTCGACGCTCAGCGGCAGTTCGTCGGAAACGCCGCCCACGAGCTGCGCACGCCGCTGGCGCTGATGCAGGCGCGGCTGGATC
>ERZ824488.1224-NODE-1224-length-29320-cov-17.158517_pt1 | contig 29320 bp, 38 predicted proteins | sample MGYA00519936_ERZ824488 | MGnify/ENA primary metagenome ERZ824488 (study PRJEB31778, sample SAMEA3449153) | human gut metagenome | biome: human gut; feature: human-associated habitat; material: faeces | place: United Kingdom | collected 2010/2012 ... | reverse complement strand
GCTGAATATTTTTGCTTTCCCCGTTATCCCGGCGGAGCACCTGCACATAGTCCTCTTGGATCAGGCGGGTCTTTTCAAGAATGCCGGAGTTGGTGTTTGCCAGCACCTCGTCCCAGAACCGCTTCCATTCGCCGTCCGTAAAACGATAGTTATTCAGCTTTTCCAACTGCGTCCGAAGATTGGCAATCAGGTCAGCCTCTTTATGGATGGTCAGGCGCTCGTAGCCCAGTTCGCAGAGCAGACGAATAAACTCCTGCTCCAAATCCGCTTCGCTCTGGTATGCTTCCGAGCGCTTCGACTGCGGCTTGTATTCGGTGACGACGGTGCTTTCTGCACTTTGCGATACGATGTTGAAATACGGCACGGTCAGGCCCCCTTTCCGTTCAAATGTTGATCTCGTTGTCATACCCAAAGAGGTTTGCCAAGCGATCGGATGTCGAAATTATGCGATAGTTAAAAGAAAAATGCTCTTTGTTTTTACGGTAATACAACAGAGCTGCTTCGCAAATGTCTTGACAGAGCGATACGATATCGATAGAGATCGCTTGTTGCTGTGGGGCACCATTTTCGCCAAGCTCGATGCAACGTTCTATCGGCACACGCGAACAGCTCGATGCCGGACGCCAGATCAGCGAAAAATGCGTGATGTTTTCCTCAGTTCCAACGACTGTCGGGTTCGATTCGTGCAGCATCGCACAACGCAGCTTGTAGACCACATTGCCGCTGACCAAAAACCTCTTTGAAGTATCTCCGGTCAGTTTACTTTTGGGAGCAAGAATGTGATCGTCGTACCAGCTGGTGTAGCGATTGCTAACGCTCGATTGTGGATGGTACACTTTTCCGCAAGTATCCGGCAATGTCAGTGCCATTGTCAGCGCTGCGATCTGAAGATCGTTTTTCAGACATCGTTCGATCTCGTTTACTAGATGTTCTATCATATCTTTTCCTCAAATGACAATAGCTTGTCCCTGTAGTATTCGTATTGTTTCTGTCGGGCTTCGATCTCTGCGGGGAGGCCGGAGGAAAGGTCGGTGCAGATGGCATCAAAGTTGTCGAGAACTTCTACAAGGCGCTTTTGAACTTCAAGTGACGGCAGTGGTACTTCAAAATTAGATATATCTTTCAGACTAATATGCGGAATTGCGCCAGCTGTTTTCTTCTTGTGCACATACTCCGTAAAACAGCCGCTTGCAATATAGTGGTATACATATCGGATATTGGCCCGATTAGTGCGGATTCGAGTAACACGTTGTACAAGAAGCAATGGTAAATCTTTTTTTGAAACCATTCCATAACTGCTGCCAACAAGAGAACCGTCCATAGAAATCACAACATCTTGATCGTTAAGCAAATACTTCTCAACACCATTTGCGTTTTCCCAATAACGGTTATTTTCCTCCGCAAAGTCCAAATAGCCCCTCTTAATGTTCATTCCACGCATTAATCTGATGCCATCTTCTTTGAATTTACCACTATCAAAAGGGAACCCAGAAAGCAAATCGCAAAAATCCCCCAATCGTTTATAAACTGTGGTTGCATCGTTATGAAGCAACTTATCCCTATAATACGCATACTGCCGTTTCCTTGCGGTAAGCTCTGCGGTAAGCTCTGCGGTAAGCTCTGTGAAAGTGTCCAGTATACGGACAATTTCACGCTGCACCGGCAGGGGCGGGACGGGGAGTGTAATTTTGCCGATATCGCCCATATTTATTTTTATTGGCACAGCATTAACAAGAGTTCTTTTGCGAAGTTCTTTGCGGCAGTGCAAACTTTCAATAGCATACTTCAAATATCTGCTATTCAATATGCTATTGTCGGGACGCAATAAAGCCAATGAAACATAGTAAGCCAACGGTTCATCACTTTCAATTACCGTACACACACCTATTGATCCGATTCGTGTCATAAGCAAATCGTTACGCTGTGGCTTTATTTTGTATTTTTCGTAATCGGAAACAGATATATATTTTTCAGTTGCATATGGATCGGCAATGTTCTCTACGCTTGCAAATTTTATTCCCGAATCAGTATATTGTGGTGTTTGGTGTGTACCGTCATAAACATTGCAAATAGTGTTTAATGTGTAGTATTTCACTCCATCAGGGCAAAGCTGCCGAATCAATTCATTGAGTTTTGTCATCTTTTCACCTTCGTAAGACGCAAGCTGTTTTTCATTTCATCAAGCACTTTTTGGCGAATAACCTCGCCATCCAGATTTTCAAGCTTATCCCGTAATTCAAAAAGACCAAGGCTTACAGCCATTTCCCTACACTTTTCTTCATAGTCCTCAAGATATAGCGGCGTTTTGTCTCTTTCCTCTTGTTCTTTCAAGTTTGAAATATACACCTGCTGCTGATACATCGCTTTGAGTAAATTCGCAAATGACGAAACAAATTCTCCGGCTATTTCGGCGACATTACCGTCAAATACCATCGAGATTTCGATTGCGTCATTTTTTAACTGCTCATATTTTGTGAGCAGAGTTTTCTGCTCATTCTGGTGCAAAGGATTAGCAACTGCAAGTACCATTTTTTCTAAATCAGCACAGTTTGTCAGCCACGAAAATACCAAGTCATTTGTGTGATAAAAAGTAGATTCATCTTTTAACTGTAACTTGTTTTCGGTATATAGGGAAAGGATTGTATTAAATTCGAGGTAGCGAGACAGCCTTCTGTCAAATAATTGCTGCTTGTTGCTCAAGGAAATTTGTCGGTTTGTCTGGAATAGAGCAATTAGCGCAATGATTATGGAGATTACTGAAACGGAAATGCTGATTATTTCTGAATAGTTCATCCCTCAATCTCCTCAATAATCCGGTCAATTTCCTCTCTCAATTTCTGTTCCCGTGCGACAATCTCAGCGATCTCGGCGTTCAGCTTTACGATGTCAATCTTCTCACGGGTGTCCTCCTGCTCCACATAGGTAGAAACAGAGAGAATATAATTGTTCTGTTTGCTGCCGACCTCGTCGTTTGGCACAAGGCGGGCAAAGTGCTGCTCGTCCTTACGCTCTGCCACAGCGGACACGATACGCCGGATGTTGTCCTCGGAGAGCCGGTTGTTCTTCGTAACCTTCACAAACTCCTTGGAGGCATCCACAAACAGAACGGCGTTGTCTGTCTTGTTCTTTTTCAGCAGCATAATGTCCACGGAGATCGTGACATTTAAGAACAGGTTGGAGGGCAGCTGAATGATGGCATCCACAAAGTTGTTATCCACCAGATACTTGCGGATTTTCTGCTCGGCCCCGCCACGGTACATAATGCCGGGGAAGCAAACGATGGCCGCCGCACCGTTGGAAGCCAGCCACGAAAGACTGTGCATAATAAACGCCATATCGCCCTTGGAGGCGGGAGCCAGCACTCCGGCAGGCGAAAAGCGCGGGTCATTGATAAGCAGCGGATTCTTATCGCCCTCCCACGGCACGGAAAATGGCGGATTGGATACGATCAGCTCAAAGGGCTGGTCGTCCCAATGCTGCGGGCTGAGCAGAGTATCTTCCCGCACGATGCTGAATTTGTCAAACTCGATGTTATGCAGGAACATATTGATGCGGCAGAGGTTGTAAGTGGTCAGGTCGATCTCCTGACCGTAGAAGCCTCGCTCGATATTATCCTTGCCCAGCACTTTTTCCACCTTCAGCAGCAGAGAACCGGAGCCGCAGGCAGGGTCATAGACCTTGTTAATCTTTGTTTTGCCGATGGTGCCGAGGCGAGCCAGCAGCTCTGAAACATCGGCAGGCGTAAAATACTGGCCGCCCTTTTTACCTGCGTTGGCGGCGTACATTCCCATCAGATATTCGTAGGCATCGCCAAACAGGTCGGGATTGATGCCATCAGTAGAGAACAGCGGCATCTGCGCTACGCCGTTCAGCAGCTCCACCAGCACCTTGTTGCGCTTGGCAACAGTTTCGCCAATTGCCTTGCTGTTCACATCGAAATCGTCAAACAGACCCGCAAAGTCGTTTTCCGCATCGCCGCTTGCGGCACTGCTTTCAATGTGGTTGAATACCCGCTCCAGCGTTTCGTTCAGGTTGTCGTCCTTATCCGCACGGGCGAGAACATTGCAGAACAGCTCCGAGGGTAGGATGAAAAAGCCCTTTTCCTGCACAAGGTCTTCACAGGCAGGCTCCGCCTCGGCGTCCGGCATTTTGGCGTAGTCAAAGGCCTTGTTCCCGGCGGCGTGTTCGCCTTCGTTGATATAGGCAGTGAAGTTCTCCGAAATGTAGCGGTAGAACATCGTGCCCAGCACATAAGATTTGAAGTCCCACTCTGCCACATGACCTGCGTGAACAAGGTCGGTGGCAATTTTATATATTCTACGGAACAACTCGTCCCGTTCCTGATCTTTCTTTACATCAGCCATCGTATTTACTCCTTCTGGGCGATCCACGCCGCTTCGATCTCGTCAAAGGGGATGTTGTTTCCCTCGCAAAAAGCCTTGATCTTCTTCATTGCCGTGATATTTGGCTTGGTTTTGGCGTTTTCCCAACGGTTTATCGTTCCAACGGATACATTCAGCGTTTTTGCGAAATCCTCCTGTGACAGCAGGGCTTTCTTGCGCACGACCCGTATTAACTCACTTAAAGGCGTCATCAAACAATTCTCCTTCCAGAAGGTTAACAGCATTATACCATAAACCTGTCATTTTCTCAACACCGTTTGCAGAAAAGAGAATACCAAAATACAGAGGCGCAGCCTTCGGAGAAATCCGTTGGCTGCGCCTCTGTTTGCGTTTCGGAAGAAAATTTTCAAGAACACCCTCAAAATCTGCGGCTCAATTCAAAGTAAGTAGAGAGAAAAATTTTGAGAACCGTCCAAAAACACCCCCACAAAAGGACACCCAAATTCAAAGTAAGTGAGGAGGTCTTTGCAGAACTCACAGCCATTGAGCTGTTCATAAAAAGTTTACAAAATTTTCTTCGTTTTTTCTGCGAAAAAGTTCCCAGTTGATTAGTGAGGGGATCTATAAATTAACCTTCTCGCTGGCTACCTAATAGGGAGAATTTTTTCACAGGGGGTTAATAAACGACCCTTCTCGCCGCCTACCTATTGAGGTGTTCTCCCCGTGTGCCTTGAAAGAGGCGAATTTTTGAAAAAGTGCGGGAATTTTGCAGGAAAATTCGGCAAAGGAAAAGTGAGAGGCGATAGAGGATCCCGGCGTAGTCCGCCGCTCTGAGGTCTTCCGTGTGCACCTTGAAAATTAAATAGCAGAAATTTTGGAGAAGAGGGTCACCAAACACCTACCCATTTTAGTAACAAGTGAGAGGAGGTTTTTCCAATGGTCATCAAAATCACACCGCAGCAGGCGAAAAGAGTCAACGCCCTGCTGCGGAAGCTGTGCGCCAACTACGACGGCGGCAACTGCCTGCTGCTGGACGACGGCGAGCCCTGTGTCTGCGTCCAGAGCATCAGCAAGTACGGCATCTACTGCAACTACTTCAAGAATGCCGTGCTCCCAGTGGACGAAGGGCTGCACGCCGAGATAATGAAGCCGACCGACGGCAAGCGCTGTGTGCTGTGCCGTCAGGCGTTTGCGTCGAGGGCGAAGAATCAGCGTTATTGTCCGGCCTGCGCCGCCAAGCAGAAACGGCTGAAGGCAGCCGAACGGCAGCGCCGAAAGCGGGCATCGGCGTAACGCTTTTAAGGCGCCGAAATTTCTGAAATACAAGGCTTTTTTGAATCCACATCAACCCAAGCAATACAGCAACACCTTAACCTCAAAAATCCGCTTTGAAAAGCGTGACAAATTCAAGCGAGAGGAGGAATTCAATGAACCCATATTTTACAGTCAACGACTCCGAACATTTCACCTTTTACCGTATCCCAAAGCTGCTGTTCACAGATGAGATTTACCAAACTGTTTCCACCGATGCCAAGATGCTCTACGGCCTGCTGCTGGATCGGCTGTCCCTATCCGAGAAAAACGACTGGAAAGACGAGCACGGTCGGGTCTACCAATATTTCACCATCCATCAGGCGCAGGAGCTGCTGCATTTCGGACACGAAAAGGTCTGCCGCCTGTTTGCAGAACTGGATGCAGCCGACCTTATCGAGCGCCGCCGTCAGGGGCAGGGCAAGGCCAACCGCATCTACTTAAAGGAGTTTATCCAAAAGTCCGATTTTCGGAATTCCAGAAGTCCGGGAATCGGAAGGAAATAAGACTTAGAGAGTGATATTTACTATCCGAAAAAGAGAAAGAAGGTCAACAATGAATAACAAAAACACAGTGCCAATGAAACCGGCGCTCTTAAGAATTGAACAGCTGCGCCCGTTTGAAGACCATCCCTACAAGGTACAGGATAACGAGGAGATGGCTGCTCTTTCGGAAAGTATCCGGGAGAATGGTGTTCTTTCCCCGTTGATCGTCCGTTCCGTTGAAAACAGAGATGAGTATGAAGTCATCAGCGGCCACCGCCGCCTGTATGCTGCCCGGAAGGCAGGTCTGACAGAAGTTCCCGTGCTGATTTGCACCCTTGACCGGGATGCCGCCGCCATTGCCTTGGTGGACAGCAATCTGCACCGGGAGCATATCCTGCCCAGTGAAAAGGCGTATGCTTACAAGTTGAAAATGGAAGCACTGTCCCATCAGGGAATCGCTTGTGGACAAGTTGGCCACAAGTCCCGGGATGATATTTCCGATACAGACAGCGGCAGGCAGGTTCAACGCTATATTCGCCTGACCCACCTCATCCCGGAATTGCTGGAAAAGATGGACAAGGAGGAAATTGCGTTCTCTGTCGGCGTGGAGTTGTCCTATCTCGATGAATACAGCCAGCGGGATGTGCTGGAGCAATGTGAGATCAACGACTGCACGCCATCTTATTCGCAGGCATGGCGAATGCACAAGGCCGACCGTGAAGGGCTGCTGACGAAGGATGTGATCCAGTTCCTTATGAGCGAAGAAAAACCGAACCAGCGGGAGACAGTGAAGATACCCACCGAAAAGCTGCGAGAATTTGCGCCAGATGCCAACCCACAGCAGCTTGAGGACTTCGTTCTCAAAGCCTGCGAGCATTACCGCAAATACCTCATCCGCCAGCGTGGGCGGGAGGAACGATAAGGAGTGATAGAAAATGAAGCGGCAAACGAATTGGATCGTCGGCGTATCCGACGGAAAAGTCCACGAATACAAAATTGGGGATGTGACCTATTTTGTTTCTGCAGAATTTGAGCGCAGCTCTCAAACCAATCTGCGTGACCGTGTACAAAGAACGGTGGTCAGCGATCTCATACCTTTGACGCCCGGTCAGGCATCCGATACAATGGCAGCGGAATATGTGTGTTCGGCTGCCGGGAAGGAGGACTTATGCAGTCGAAAAAGAAAAAAGAACAATTGGGACTAACGGCACTGTACTGCCGCCTGTCCCGTGATGATGGAGCGGAAGGCGACAGTAACTCCGTAGCCAATCAAAAACGTTTATTGCAGAAATACGCCAAAGAAAATAGCCTCGGGAATACCCGTTTCTATGTGGACGACGGTTATACCGGCACGAATTTCAACCGTCCGTCTTTTCAGAAAATGATTGAGGATGTCGAAATGGGCTATGTGACAGCGGTCATCGTCAAGGATATGTCCCGGCTTGGCAGAGATTATCTCGGTGTTGGGTACTACACAGACACCTTCTTCCCGGAACACAATATCCGTTTCATTGCGGTGAATGACTGCGTAGACAGCGATGACGGCGAAAATGAGCTTGCCCCATTTCGAAATGTGATGAATGACAACCTTGCATAAAGCATGACAAGAAAAACAGCGGTGCGAATGCAATCAGAAATCTACAACATAAGAAAGTCCTGTGCTGCGTATTGAACGCGGCACAGAGCTTTTTTCATTTCTGGTGGTTTTGGGCGGTACATTTGATGCCCTGTACGCAGGGCGCACCTTTGCACTTCACGGAATCGGGCAACAACCAGCCAAACCGCAAAAGGTCACACAAAGCCGCGCATCGGCTGCACGATACCGTAAAACGCGGAATGGTGCAATCCATACGTGCAAACAGCAGATACTTCACGAATCCGGCAACGCTTGAGTTTTTCTTCCCAAATTCAAGCCTTTTCCGACCGAAAATCCATGCAAAACCGTCTTGACAATGGCAGCTGGGGTTAAATTTCAATCCGTCAATCTTGATAGTCGGAGGTAGAGAATACCTACCTCCATTTCTGGCTGATAGGATGGATTTGTATGCGATTTAGGGTCGAAAATCAAGGATTATTCCACCTGTGAGCAGTGCGAAAAGGCGCGGGTGCATGATTTTACGTCTTTATATAAATATGTCTCACTCCGCAGATAAATGCTGTTTTTCACTCTTTCTAAAACTATTGCAGATTATCTGGTTTGATGATATAATAAAAACAAAACGGACTATGTTGAAAAAATAAAATAATAATTTTATATTTTCAATTTATAGATTTCCAATTTACAAGGAGTACCCTTATGACAATATCAGAACAGATTAAGGTTCTGTGCGTAAGGTCTAATATCAGTGTCGCAGAACTTGCAAGACGGATAGGGACAACACCACAGAACTTTAATGCAAAAATGAAGCGAGAAAGCTTTACAATCTCCGACTTGGAATACCTGGCGGAAACGGTGGGGTGTTCTTTTGAGCGCCACTTTGTCCTTCCAGATGGCGAAAAGATCTGACAGGAGGATATATATGGATTTGTTGCACTTCAAAGATAGCACCTCAAATCGGGATGTGATTTCCCTTTTCTCAGGGGCAATGGGGCTTGACATTGGCCTTGCAAAGGCTGGGTTAAATGTTGTCGTTGGTCAGGATTTCGACCCAGCGTGCGTTGCGACCATGCGCGCAAATGGGCACAGAGTGCTTAGCGGAGACATCCGTGAAATTGATGAGGCAGATTTGCTGGATCTGGCTGGACTTGCACAAGGAGAACCGTTTCTTGTATGCGGAGGACCACCATGCCAACCATTTTCTACCGCTGGAAAACGATTGGGAATCAACGATCCGCGGGGCAGTTTGTTCATGGATTTTATCCGCATGATTGACTATATCCGTCCTCGGTTCTTTATCATGGAAAATGTAAAAGGACTTATGTCCGCACCACTCAAGCATACTCCGTTGGCAGAAAGGGATAAAAATGACCCTGCACAGCAGTTAGGGACTGTTTTGGATGTGATCCTGTCTGAGTTTAACAAGTTGGGATATAAAACGGTATATGGTGTATTGGATGCAGTGAATTACGGCGTTCCACAATTCCGCGAACGGTTTGTTTTGATTGGGAGCCGAGATAACGAAGATATTTTTCTGCCGTTTCCAACTCACTTTCAGATGCACCAAGATCCGAAATACCGCTGGCGTACCTTGAGCAATACGATTAGGGATTTGGAATATGATTGCGGAGAGTGTGCTGCGTTCAGCAAAGACCGCCTTGCGTACCTTCGTCTCGTCCCTGAAGGCGGAAATTGGCGAGATCTTCCGGAAGATATACGAAAAGAAGCCATGGGCGGTGCCTATGAATCTGGCGGCGGTAAAGTAGGATTTTATAGACGGCTATCCTATAGCCAACCATCCCCAACATTGGTTACCTCACCCGTACAGAAGGCGACTATGATGTGCCATCCAACGCAGAATCGGCCCTTGAGTATTCGAGAGTATGCTAGAATCCAACAGTTTCCGGATGGCTGGAAGTTCATGGGGACAAATGCAGCGAAGTACCGTCAAATTGGAAACGCAGTTCCAGTAGGACTGGCGTTGGCACTGGGAAAAGCGGTATTATCCGTCGCAGATCAATCCGCTGAAATCCGTACAAAGCGGTTTAGAGGGACAGATATTCACCAAAAGTTGAAACAAGCCATCGAAATAGGAGGTACCTGTTATGCCCATAAATAACAACTATAGTGAAGAGGCTATTGTTGAAGCGATTGCAATTGCTCTGGATAATTTCTACACAAACCTTATCAAAAAAGTAGACAGTCTTAACGTAAAGGCTGTTATGAAGCGTAAAAACCCGTATTTGTTCCGAGCAAAAGCCATGAATGGGGCAGCCCAGATCATTGACGCAATTCTCGCTGCTTTTGTGTCCTCGTCAGAAGAAACGATTTTCGGCAACGTATTTTTTGAGCCAATCGCTATTGCTGCCGTACAAGGTCAGAAAGCGCTGGCTGAGGGCTTGGATATTATGGTCGAGCGAGATAACACCATATACGCTATTGCTGTAAAATCTGGTACGAGCGTATTTAATGCAGACAGCCGCAAAAAACAGGAGCAAAATTTCATGGCGGCAAGCAAGCTGGCACAGCAGGCGAAGAAACGGTTTGTCCCGATTGTTGGCTATGGCTACGGAAAAAAGAAAACCTCCAGTCGTGGCCTCCCGAAATTCTATATGGAATTAGCAGGTAAAGATTTCTGGACGGAGTTAACCGGCGACGAAGAATTCTACATAAAACTAATCCGCTTTATGGACAAGTTGCCGGAGAAGTATGTGGAAGAGTTTGATGCTTCATATCAGAGAGCGGCAAATCGTCTGGTTCGAGAATTCACACAAGAATTCTGTTTTGAGGACGGTAGTATTGATTGGGAGAAACTCGTAGAGTTTAATTCAGGGAACTGAGAAAGGAGAAAAAATCATGGCAGAAAGCAATTCTTATCCTATGCTTAGCGCAAATAATTGGTGGAATATTCGCAAGAAATTCAAACAAACCATTCCAGGAACAGTTACCGCCAGCTATCTTTCTAGTGTGTTAAATATGCAGGAACGCTCCGCAACAAATAATATCATGCCATATCTGCGTCAATTGGGAATCATTGATGCAGAGGGGAAGACTGGCGAACGAGCTAAGCTATGGAGAGACGATATTGATTATCCAAAAGTCTGCGATGAGATAAGAAAAGAAATATACCCGCAGGAACTTTTAGATATTCCATGTGTAACCGAGGAGGACAGAGAAAGTATAAAAAGGTGGTTCGCACGAAAAACCGGAACAGGCGAGAGCACAGTTGGCAAAATTTCGGCATTTTATTTTCTCCTTTGCGATAAAGATCCGTCTAAAGAATCTACTGCAAACAAACAGTCAAATGGTTCAAAAACAAAGTCTGCCTCTACTCCTCGTGTATCGCAGAAACCCGCTATCCCTGCAATTCAGGGGGATCCGCTTAAGGATGTACAGAATCATCCGGCAGATAGTGCTTCTCATCCTGCACAAAAGCCGAATGTCCCTGCAATTAATATTAACTTACAAATTCATATTTCCTCGGACGCATCGCCAGAGCAGATTGACAAGATATTTGAAAGCATGAGTAAGCATATTTACAAGGATAGATGACTTAAATGGACAAGTATTTCCAAGACTATACCGTTGCGCTCGTTAGTGAATTGAAAGCAATTTCGCCGCCGTCATATGTTCCGCCCGACGATGGTGCAAAACCGAAAACAGAAATGGTTCTTGCAAGGTCACTTGTGTCCAATACAAGGGGATACATCGAGCGAGTAGTGGCACAAATCAACGGTACATATGAAAATGGCTGGTATGATGGCTGTGCGGTTATGATACGAAGGTTACTTGAAACACTAATTGTTGAAGTCTTTGAAAACTATAAAATTGCGACAAAAATTCAAAACCCCAATGGGGATTTTTACTATTTGAGTGATTTAATCTCCTGTACGCTTTCAGAAACAAGCTGGAATCTTTCTCGAAATAGTAGGCAATCCATGCCAAAGTTAAAAACCGTTGGGGACTTGTCTGCCCATAGCAGGCGATACAATGCGCATAAAAGTGATATTGATAATATTATTCCGGATTTGCGTGTTGTTGTCCAAGAGCTCCTCTATTTAGCCGGGCTAAAATAAGCACATATATCGTCTTCTCTTGATCCTATACTAGCCCCTACATATTCTCTTTCAAAAAAGATACCATATATCTGTACAATCAAGAATTGAATCCAATTGGGGGGCATTGCAGCAATGAGGCTTCCTGATATATAAGGGCTTGGGACTATCCCAAAATACAAAACAGAGCGTTTCGGCGGTCAGCCGGAACGCTCTGTTTTTCCGGTGTGGGACCCCACCGGATTTGCTTGCTGCTCTACAAGGAAATCCCGGTAAACCCACGCCGTTTTTCGCAAGTGTATCTACACTTGCTGTGCTTGCTCTTCCTCCAACAATCGCATTGACTCGAACGTTTGTTCTTGTTATAATTGGAATGAGAGATTGAAAAAGCCTTGGAATGCAGCTAATTTTCATTGGCAAATGGCGGCATCGCCGCCTTGATTACCTATCTGCACAGCAGAGCATTGCTGTCAAGGACGCGCAGCGAGGCGAAGCCAATTCCTTGACAGATTTGCTCGGCTGTGCTACCAGCCATCCCGAAATTACGGAGGACATACGAAGATGAAAACAGACAATTTCTGCAAAGAGAACCGTCCCGAAGCAAAGAAGAAATTGCGTCTGCCCGATCAGTTGGAGCTGGTGATGGAGGATGGGACTGTGTATCGTGTACGCAGCTTCTTTGTCGCAGAGCAGCAGATGGGGGACGTGCTGGATGCCCTCTCCCTCGAAAAAGTCAATCGGGAGAACTGGATCCCGGCACATTGCCCAGTGGAATCCATAGCCGTGCTGTGGTATAATCCTTGTAGATTTCTGATTGTATCACGCACTGCATTTCGGGAGGTTAAATAAGAAAATGCAGGAAAACTATATCGTTGGTATTTACGCACGGCTGAGCCGGGACGATGAGCGTGCCGGGGAATCCGTGTCCATAGAAAATCAAAAGGAAATGCTCTCCCGCTATGTGCGGGAACAGGGCTGGACGCTGTACGATTATTACTGTGATGACGGCGTTTCAGGTACGACCTTTGACCGTCCGGGACTGAACCGACTGGTGCAGGATGCCACGGATCACAAGATCAATCTTGTCCTCTGCAAAGACCTATCGCGCCTCGGTCGAGATTACATCGAAGCTGGCAAGTACACGGACTTTGTGTTTCCGTCCCTCGGCTGCCGTTTCATCGCTCTGAATGATGGCGTTGACACCCTCCGCAAGAACAACGAAATGCTGGTCATTCTGAAAAATGTGATGAATGACCTCTATGCGCGGGACACCAGCAGCAAGATCAAGGCGGTGAAGCTGTCCACCTTCAAGAGCGGCAAGTATGTCGGCTGCTACGCGCCCCTTGGCTATAAGAAAAGCGAAGCTGACAAGCACGTTCTTGAGATCGATCCGGTGACCGCTTCCGTGGTACGTCACATCTTCGATCTGCGCTTGCAGGGATATGGTTTCCGCAAGATCGCCTTGCAGCTTAACGCGGAAAAAGTCCCCGCGCCAAGGAGCTTTTACTACATGGCAAAGGGACGGGAAAGTCTGCGAGGCGAAACGCCGTTCTGGAACGACGTGACCGTCAAGACCATCCTCCGCAATGAGGTTTACATCGGTCACATGGTACAGAACAAGACCGGGACGGTGTCCTACAAAAACCACAAGCAGGTCAGCAAACCGGAATCCGAGTGGATCAAGGTTGAAAACACCCATGAGCCGCTGATCTCACAGGAAACGTGGGACGCTGTTCAGCGGATGGACAACCACCCGGCGAGAGGGCGCAGCGGCAAGAGCGGCACGATTGCCCTGTTTGGCGGTCTGCTGCGGTGTATGGACTGCGGCTCGTCCATGCGGTATATGAGGGACTACCGCAAAAAGGTTTCCGAAAAAGAACCGGAATACAAGGCGTATGTCTGCAACCGCTACGCATCGGGCGGCAAAAACGCCTGTTCGTCCCACTACATCAACCAGAAGGTGCTGACGCAGATCGTCATGACGGACATTCGGTGCAAGGCAATGTGGGCGCAGAACAGCCGTGAGACGCTGAGAACACAGCTTTTAGCGAGGGAGCAGAACGCCAGCGCGGAGCGTACCCGAACGCTGCAAGCAGAGCTGAACGCCATCGGCAAACGGCTTCCGGAACTGGATAAGCTGATCCAGTCCGCTTATGAGGATAAGGTTTTGGGGCGCATCCCGGAGAGCGTGTGCGTCAATCTGCTCAACCAGTACGAAGCCGAACGCAGGGAAAAACAGGAGCGCTGCAAGGAACTGACCGAACAGCTTGCCGCCAGCCGGGAAACGGAGTCCTCCGTGGACGCATGGCTGGACATGATGCAGGACTACGCCCAGCTTGAGGAATTAGACCGTCCCACGCTGGTTCGTCTGATTCAGAAAATTGAGATCAGCGAACGCTATACCGTGGACGATCACGAGGAACGCGACATTCACATCTACTACAATTTTGTCGGATATATCGAAGCATAAAGCGTCATTCTTTATTCGAGGTTGACTAACGAGATGTACGCCCGGGACATCAGCCGCAAGGTGCGGTCTGCCCATCGTATCCGGGGCAATTCCGGCGAACCGCTGGGCCAGCCGCCCTACGGCTACAGGAAAGACCCGCTGAACAAAAAGCACTGGATCATTGACCCGGAGGCCGCTCAGGTGGTGCGGGACATTTTCCGTATGTGTCTGGAGGGTAAGGGCAACGACACCATTGCCCGCATTTTACAGGAAAATGAGATTCTCAACTGCACGGCGTACTGGCACGAAAAAGGCATCGGCAGGGGCGGCAAAAAGACGCAGCCAAACCCTTACCGATGGAAAAACAGCACCATTCGTAAAATTCTGACCCAGCAGGAATACTGCGGCGATGTGATCAATTTCAAGACCTACTCCAAATCCTTCAAGGATAAGACCCGCATCGATAACCCGGAAGAAAACTGGGTCATCTTCAAGGATGTTCACGAGCCGATTGTCGACCGGGACATCTTTGAGCAGGTACAAAAGAAGATCATCAAGCGGACAAAGCGCCGTGCGCCGAAATCGGAGAATGGCGAAAAGAGCATCTTTTCTGATCTGCTGTACTGCGCCGACTGCGGTCACAAGCTGTGGTATCACGTCAACACCATCAATAAAAATATATGCTTTTTCTCCTGTTCCAATTATGTAAAAGACTACCGTGGCAGTTGCCCAACCCGGCACTATGTGCGGGCGGACGCTATCGAGCAGGTGGTAAAACTGGAGCTACAACGAATGGCGCAATTTCTGCGGGACGACGAGCCAATGTTCGCCGACCTTCTGGAACGCAAGTCCAACCGGGAAATCGCAGAGGAAAAGAAGCGCCTTGAGGGAGAGCTGCAAAAGGCACGGATGCGAACAGAAACCGTGTCCCGACTCTACAAAAAGGCCTTTGAAAAGAATGCGGAAGGGCTTCTTTCCGACGAGGGCTTCCTGCAAATTACCCACGAATACGATGTGGAGCAGCTTGCCCTGAAAGTGAAGATCCCACAGCTCCGGGAGCAAATTGCGGAGGCGGAGCGGCAAGCGGCCAATAAGGACAAGTTTATCGCTGCCATCCGAAAGTTTATGCAGATGGACGAGCTGACCGCACCGCTGCTGCGGGAGCTTATTGACCATATCGAGGTGTACGAAACGCAGGGCGTCGGAAAAAGCAGAACACAGCGCATCACAATTCACTACCGCTTTGTGGGGTACATCGACATCCCGGCAGCGCCTCTGACAAGCCATTATATCTCCGAAACAAGACAGGGCGTGGCCGTGGAATATATCCCCGCATAACAAAGGAGAGCAGGCAAAATGCCTGCTCTCCAAAAGAAGCATAAAAAATCGAGTGGTCATAACATCAAATCCGTTATGAACACTCGATATGGTTGCGGGGGAAAGTAACACAGATTACCAACGATATTTCCCGGAGATCCTTTTCAGGTTCATATCAGGCTGATTTTTGACATTGCACAAACGGAAAATTCATTCCCGTTTTATACAGGGAAGATGTCTTTTGCCTGATCCAGCGAAAAGCCTAAACGCTCCACGCAATAGTTTATTTTTCTCCGCCAGTTAGGATCTTCTTTCCGCAATAATTCCCATTCAGGCGAACTGCTTCCAGAATTTTTCCAAGCTGACAGGCTGGTATGCCTGTAATAGTTTATTTCACCATAGAGCATTTCGAACAGTGTGGAAGCGTATACGCCTGTTTTAATCCTATTCATCCCTTTATGCAGCGCATGTTCCACGGAAGTTATAGAGCAATTCATTTTCTGAGCTATTCCGTTGTATGTTTGGTTTTGAAAATAATATAGCTCAATGGCCGCCCGCTGCTTCTCCGTTAAATCATCCATGGCTTTATGAAGAATTTCCGCGATCTGGGCATTGAATATTGTGTCCTCTACCCTCTCAAGCTCCATATCATAATCCGGAATTGTTTCCCCTATTGTAATCTCGCTTTCTTCATCATTCTTGTTATTGCGATATGCAGGAGCATCAAGGCTTATAGCGTTATTCAAAGGCTCTTTTCTTTGTGCCTTTGTACGGCAGCCTGCAACCTTGGCAAATTCCGTTTTCAGACAATATTCCAGAAAACTTAAAAAGCCGCCTCTGTTAGGTTCAAACTTCTTAACTGCCTTGTACAATGCTATATATCCGCTTTGCGTCAGGTCATCAGCGTCAAAATATGCCCTGTTTTCCCATGCACGCGCCCATCTGTTGGCCATTTGTCGGATGAATCCATAACATTGATTCCAGAGCGTTCCCATTAAGTCATTGTCCCCAGCCTGAACCGCAGCTGCCAATTCTTCATTGCTCATTCCTCTTTCTCCTTGATCGCTTATTCAATAAGACTAATTACAACGTCAGGTTTTGACAGGCTTTTGTTTTTCTCGCTAAAAAAAGAGGCGCACAGGCCACATGCAAGCCCGTGCGCCCACTATGTTTATCAGGAACCGGAAGCGGCCAAAGCCTGATAATAAATGCCCATTTTCTTGTTATCCAGAACAAAGGCTCCATAGCAGACCCGGCCAGTGACCACAGCACCGGAAGAATAGATATTGTCCTCATGGATGTTGTAATCCTCCAGCTTCACCGGTGCAACCGTGGCAGAAGGGTGGCACAGCATAAAGCCAAACTTCTCCGGGAGCCGGTTTGCGGGAACCTTGATAACGGCTGCGCCGTCAAGGTTGCCGATAACGCCCTTCACGCGCATATCTGCGCCGGTCTCGGTTTCAAGGACAACGTCCGTGCTTTTCTTCAGTAGCTGATACGTTGCCGGGGAGACAAGCAGCACGCGCCCGGTCTCCGGGATTTCGGCATCGTCAAGCGCCTTGGAAGCGTCCAGAATGTCATTGTAGATGTCGGTCGCGGTGAGCGCCTTTGCGGTGGCCTTAGTACCTGCCCCGCTTGCCATTACGCCGTATACATAGCTGTCAATCTCCGGAATGATAACTTCTCGGGTCTGCCGGGCCAGAGCGGAAGCCGCCTGCACCTGCTGTGCGGTTTCGTCCTCGTCCAACTTGTCCACGTTGAAGATGAAGGAACGATCTTTGGAAAGCGTAAATTCTTCCGTAGTTGCGCCCAGATCGGCAATGCTGCCGTAACGGCTCCAATTACCGGAAGCAGCCCCGGTTCTGCCGTAGTCGTTCATGCTGACGGTAGAAACCTTGTAAACCTTTACAGTGTGTGCGCCAGTCCAGTCAAAATCCTTGTTCGTAATCAAAGACAGCTTACTTTCTGCCTTGAATTGTTCATCGGTATAAGGTGCAAACTTCGTTGCAAGAGCGATAGCCATAAATTAAACTCCTATTCTTTATGCAGCCTGAAGGCCTCTCTTATCTGATGATCTTCTGCATCGTATTCCGGCGGTTCAGGCAGTTTGTTTTCTATAATTTTTTTGTGGCCCGTGTCGGTATCCTTCCCGGTGCTAAAGCCTCTTAGGGTAGAAAGCTGATTGATAGCAGCATCCAAAGAAGCTTCGTCATCGTATCGCAATACGGCAGTCAGATCCTTAGGCAATCCGGCCTCCGCCAGCTTTTCGGCGGCAATAACGGCCAGTTCCCTTGCCTTAACAGCCTTTTCCCGTTCTTCCAGCTCAGCAGCCCTTTTATCCCTGTCACGGGAAAGCCGCTCGCTAACAATACGGTTCACTTCCTCTTGTGTGAAAGTGCGTTCCCCAGTCTCCTGGTTAGTGTTCTTGTTCTCAATATCCATATTAAAGCCTCCGTTTAACGTCCAGAGTGGACTAAATAAAAAAGCGGGAAACCATCCAATAAAGGACAGTTTCCCGCAGGTTTTCACCTTTCCGCCCGGCATGGGGCGGGGTACTTCTTGGTTCTATTATATCACAATAGGGGGAGGGGGTCAAGCAAAAAGGCCTTTTGTCACCGGGCTTTTACGCCATTCTTTGGCGTGAAATACAGGTGTTTATAAGGGGGTGTACCCTTGCTTTTATTCACCTTGAAACGGCCTAAAATCGGCTTCAGGAGCTGCAAGACGGAATCCGCTTCGCTTTCCTCCGTATAGCTTACTCTGATCTTCACAGACATGACTACACCTCCTTAAAGTATGCCGAATTGACATACACAAGAATGCTATGCAGCGTTTCAGGCCGCTTGATCAGCTTCAGCATGGCATGGATAGCAGACCGGGTCTTCCAGTCTGCATCCTCCATTTCAACCTTGCTGCCTGCGCGTTTGTTCAGATCCCTGTTATACAGTACCTGAAATTCCCGGTACTTTTCTGCTGGTATGCCCAGCGCCATTACTTCTTCTTTCGTCATATTCTTACCTCATACTAAGTTATCCTAAGTTTTATCTTACAGATTTTTTACAGGAAGCCCGTTGCTGGCGCCCTCGATTGAAACGAGGGTGCGCTCATCGGCATCCAAGCGGCGCCAGGTTTTTAGTTGCAACTATTTGCAACTATGCCGGTTGAATTGCAGTAATTTGTAGTAGTTCATCATGACATCACCTCCCTTCCACCTGCATGATGTGCAGATGCTTTCAATATACTCCTGCTTGGTCATGATGCTTGAATCCTCCTTTAATCTCTGTTATCATGGGAGGCGGGAATCTGGTAGCGCATTCCATATCCCGCCTTGCCGTTGTCAGTGTTCGAAGCATTGACAACGGCCTTTTTGCTTCCGTTTGGTTTTCGGAAAAACCATTTGCTTTTTTTGCTTCCGTTTGGTTTTCGGAAAAACCATTTGCTTTTCTTGCTTAGCTTTGCTATCATTTGTTATCTTTTCTTGTCCTCGATGAGGAACATATGCTCGTTTTGTTCCGCTTTGCTCGTTTTGTTGAACAAAATTAACACTTGTTCGTTTTGTTCTGCTTTGTTCGTCCGGCAATCGCATACCTCGCCGGGGTCAAGAGCTGCGCCGCATTCAGGACAAAGTCTGTAGTAGCTCATTTCTGCCCATTCCTTCTTCTGCGCTCTTCCCGGATACCCTGAATTCGGCCAGCATCAAACACGGCCTGTATCACGCAGAAAGAGATCCATTTGGGATCACTGTCCGAATACCGGTCGAGGAAATAGCGGCTGCAATATTCCGCAATTTCTACGGCCCTATGCCCCATAGGAACGAAATTGCCGGACTGAATGGAAAGCTTCACCGCTTCGTCTGGGGTGATAAGCAACGCAAATTCTCTCATGGTATGTACCTCCATCAATAACAAGTTTCGTAGTACCGCAGATTTCGAATCATGCCGGAAAAGAAATGGTTGATATTGTAGTCGCAGTTCCTGTACTTAGTAGCAAAGTGCTGGTCAATGATTGCTTCGTAGCCTTCCAAGCTTATACTTGCTTCATGGGATTCTGCGTCTTCTTCCAGTATAAAGGGCATTTTCTCGATGATCCTTGCGATCTGGGCAATGCTGATAGCCGGGTGCGCTTCGTCAAAGATCATTTCGTAAGTCTCGAAGTAGTACCGGAAAACGTGAAGCACTTCTTCAAGGCTGTACGCTCCTTCTCCGCAACGGCGGTATGCCAGCTTTGCGCTGATTGTAAATCGGTCAAAATCAAATATCATAATTGTCTCCTTTCTGTTTGTAAAGTGTGTGTGCGTGGTTTCTTCGTAAGAAGAAATCCCTTGTTTCTCCTTATAACCATTATTTGCTTCTGCCTCTGCTTCTGCCTCTGTATTTTTGGTATCAAGTTGATACCAGTGGTACAAGTTGTATCAAGTGGCATTCTTTTGTTCGTTCCATCGTTTCATAACATTTTCACGGTTTTTCTTGCTTGTCTGTTCAAAGTCTTCAAAGCTTTCGTCAACATACGGCTTCACAGAGGAAAACACAGCAAATTCAAGCGGCGTCATTTCCATAACTTCACCATACTCAAAATATTGGAATATGGCTTTCAGGGCTTTCCCGGCTGTTTCATCTGGAACACTGTCTATCAGTGCTTTTTGATTGCGGAACATCTTAAACCATGAAGGGCGTTTTTCTTTTTTAGCCATTTTCCTGTGTCCTCTCTTTCTTTGCTGTCTCATATTTAGAATAATCAAAGTCAATCGAAGAACAGATCAGAGAGATCAACGGGACAACCTCTTTTGATGGCTCTTCAAGTTTCCCTATAAAAGCGTAAGACATAATTGCATCATACGCTTCAAGGCGCTGTTCTGGCTCAAGCAGTGATAAGGCATACCAATAGCTGAAACGAAAGATGATTGTTTTCATGCTTTCACGCCTCCCATAAAGCCGCCAGATCAACGTTAATTGTCTTTTTCTCTACCATTCCTATATCCAGCACCTTAAAGCCGTTCCGCTGATATAGGCTCTGTATAAAGGATCGTCCAACAATCTGCGCCGCCTGAAGCTGCTTCTTGCTCAATATGATTGTGTCACGAAGGATTTCACCGGTCGCGATGTTCTTTATGGCTACAGGAAACCGTCCGGCTTCAATGGTGATGCTGTTCTTCATGCTCTTACCTCCATTCTGCTTTGTCCCTTTCAGTCTCAAGGCCGAATTTCTCAATCAGAAAACGCGCTATTGCATCAGCCGGTATATCTGCCCACTCAGCATTAACCATGGTCATTACACCGTTGACATACTGCATCGTTGCTCTGATCGGTATGCGGCACATTGCACCGCTGCTTCCGTTCATGCTGTACCTCCTTAGTCCTCCATTTTGATGATCTCCATAGGGTCTACACCCAGCGCCCTGGCGATCTTGCCAACCGTCGGGATGCTGCAAGAGCCTTTCAACAGTGCTGCGTTGATAGTGGCTCGGCTTACGCCTGCTGCTTCTGCAAGCTTGACTTGGGTCATAAGTTTTGCGCCCATTAAAGCCGTGATCTTTCGTTTGCTGATTTTCATTGTCTCACCTCCATATATGCGTTTGCGAACATTATATACGCAATTGCGTTTTTTGTCAATATGCAGTTTGCATTTGCGTAGATGATGTGCTATATTGTAAAAGAGGTGAAAAGCATGACAACAGGTGAAAACATAGGACGACTGGCTCGCGAAAAGGGAATCAACTTGCATAAATTGTCGGATAAAGCCAATATTCCTTATACGACACTTTATTCAATTGTCAAACGGAAGAGCGATAAAATTGATATGGAAACACTAAAGAAAATCGCTCTTGCGTTAGATTTGCACCCCGTCGAGATAATGGGCGATTCTTCAGCCAGCATGGTTCTCTATGGCATGGAACTTTTAGAACGGTCAGCGCCGGAGGCATTCAAAGCCACGTTTGGAAATGGCGGAGCTGCGAATATACCGGAGTGGGAAGAAGTTCCCGTTGAACAGGTATGTACAGATCAGCAAACCTATCTTGAAAACAGGATGCAACAAGCCTTTTCAGCCCTGAACGAAGTCGGTCAGAAAGTGGCTTGTGAACGTGTGGAGGAATTGGCAAAGATAGACGATTACAAGCGCACAGAGCCACCAGAAACGCTTTCAGGCGATTCAGAGGGTAGTTGTACCAGTCAAAGAGAAAAGCCGTCAGAAAGGCCTTCCAGCCCGTCAGGCAGCAAATAGAGAATTCCCCTGTGCTATCAGCGCCAGACGAATTGCATATTAGGTTTTATTAAGTTTTGTTAAGGTTCCCGTGCCGATCAGTTAGAGCAGGATTGATAAAAAGCGATGCCCTTATAATCAATCTTATCTCTTTCTTTTTCTTTATCTTCTTCTGCATGGTCTACAAGATATCTTGTAGAATCTACTGTAGAATCTACTGTAGACGGAAGACGGTTTTTTCTCTAAATCCGCAAATAACTAACCAGAAATGAGACTTTTTCTCATTTCAATGTTGTTTTTAAGTTCTTTGGACATAAATGCAGTTAACAAAACCGCCCATGCAGAAGCATGAGCGGAGAAAGGATGTGAGAATATAAACGCTGTAATATATGCCCGGTTTTCCTCTGACCGGCAGAATGAAGCCAGCATTGACGCACAAGTCAGAGCTTGCACAGAATACGCAGATCGGCACGGCCTGACCGTGACCGGCATATACGCAGATGAGGCCATAAGCGGCAAGGAATCAAAGACAGCAGCCAGAGCGCAGTATCAGAAGATGCTCAGAGACGCGCACAAGGGGCTTTTCAGCGTCATTCTCATTCACAAGTATGACAGGGTAGCCCGGAGCCTTGCAGAGCATGTGAACCTTGAAGGACGGCTTAGAGCGGATAATATAGAGTTGATAGCGGTAGCACAGGACTTCGGCAACACGGCAGAGGCTAAAATCATGCGTGCGCTTATGTGGTCTATGTCTGAATACTATCTTGATAACCTTTCGGCAGAAGTGCAGAAAGGCCACAGGGAAACCGCCCTGAAGGGCTTACACAACGGCGGCTGTGCGCCGTTCGGTTATGATGTGGTAAATCAGCAGTATGTCATTAACGAGCTTGAAGCGGCCTTTGTGCGCCGTATATTCACCGCTGCACAAGAAGGAACGGGATTCAAGGGCATCATAGCAGAGCTGGACGCGGCCGGGATCACCGGCAAGCGCGGAAAGCCCATCAGATACACGCAGATCTACGAAATGCTGCGGAATGAGAAGTATACCGGCGTATATTTATACACACCGCAAGAGGTTGCAGAACGCACCCAGAGGCGTCAGAAACAAGGAGCCATACGGATAGAGGACGCTTTCCCGGCAATCATCACAAAGGCACAATTTGAGGAGGTACAAGCGATAATGAACAGCAGAAAGAACGCAGGCCGCAAGGCAGACTATATGTGCAGCGGCCTTGTATATTGCTCATGCGGCGCGAAGATGCACGTCTACAAGGGTACACGCAGCGGACACACCTATTACCGCTATGTCTGCTCCAAGCATTGCGGACGGCCTACAGTGCTTATGTCGGATGTGGATAGCGCCGCTATTAAATACCTGCATGAGCTGCTTTCAGAGCCTAACCAGACGCTTATAACCGCAGCCATGCGCAGATACCAGAGCGACAGCAAAAACCGCCTGACGGCGTTCTATGACGTTCTGAACGCAAGAATAGCCGAGAAGCAGAAAGAATATGACACGCTGCTGAAGAATCTTTCCTCCGGTGTGCTGCCGTCTGATGTTGTTTCCGATCTTGGCCAGCGTATGGCTGAGATCAAGGCAGAGATCAAGGCGCTGGAAGCAACGGAGCCGCCTGAAGATTACACTGTCGATACCATCCGGCAATGGCTGAACGCGCTGAAGAACAATCCTGATGAAAAGGCCGTGAAGCTGCTCATCAAGCGCATTGATGTTTCGGGAGATAAAAATAACAACGTGTTCAATATACAGAGTACATTAAACACGTTGTTGGAAATAGTGGTTGCGGGGGAAGGACTTGAACCAACGACCTCCGGGTTATGAGCCCGACGAGCTACCGACTGCTCTACCCCGCGACGATATGCAATACAGGAGATAACCTCCCTTTTGCAATTGGTAGTATAGCAGGGACAAGGGAGATTGTCAATGAGAATACGGAATGGTAACAGTTTTGTTACAATTCACTTCACTATAGAAAAGCATTTTACCTGCCGGCAGCACAATGCCGATGTGAAATAGAAAACATCCTCTTTGCCAGTCTCGCCATACTTCGTGCTTTTCGGATGACTGCATAGACTCTCTTGCATCCGCTGAAAATATTTCAACAGCCCATGACAGACTTTTCTGATCTTCCGGGCAATCCCGGATACAGATCATGGATACCTGCGTAAACGGGCGCAGAAAAAAACGGCGCAACATTGGTTACGCCGTTCTTTCGTCCGATATGTTTTATGCCTTGTGGTCGCAGCCCAGCACATCTACCAGCTTATGCTTGACCATCTCTTTGATGGCCTGCCGGGCAGGCTTGAGATACTGCCGGGGATCAAAGTGATCAGGATGCTGGGTAAAATACTGCCGGATGCTGGCGGTCATGGCCAAACGTAGGTCTGAGTCGATATTGATCTTGCATACGGCCATACGGGCGGCTTCTCTGAGCTGTTCCTCGGGAATGCCTACGGCATCAGGCATACGACCGCCGTTCTCGTTGATAAGACGGACAAATTCCTGGGGTACGCTGGAGGAGCCGTGAAGCACGATGGGGAACCCGGGCAAACGCTCCTCTACCTCTTTGAGGATGTCAAAGCGGAGAGGAGGCGGTACCAGCTGCCCCTTTTCGTTGCGGGTGCACTGCGCAGCGGTAAACTTGTAAGCCCCGTGGCTGGTGCCAATGGCAATGGCCAGGGAGTCCACGCCCGTGCGCTCTACAAAGTCCTGCACCTCTTCGGGGCGGGTGTAAGAGGAATCCTCGGCAGAAACCTGCACTTCGTCTTCAATACCGGCCAGAGTGCCTAACTCGCCCTCCACCACTACGCCATGGTCATGGGCATATTCCACTACCTGACGGGTGAGCTTGACGTTCTCTTCATAGGGCTTGCTGGAGCCGTCGATCATGACGGAGGAGAAGCCGCCGTCAATGCAGCTCTTGCACAGTTCAAAGCTGTCGCCATGATCCAGATGCACGGCAATAGGCAAATCAAACCCGGCGCTTTGCTCGGCATCCTCAATAGCCGCTTCAATGAGCTTCATCAGATACACATGCTTGGCATAGGCCCGTGCCCCCTTGCTTACCTGCAGGATCAGGGGCGCCCGCTCTTCCATGGCCGCTTCGGTAATGCCCTGGATGATCTCCATGTTGTTCACGTTGAAAGCGCCAATGGCGTAGCCGCCGTTATAGGCTTTTGCAAACATGTCTTTGGTAGTAACAATAGCCATAGTCAGTCTCCTTATAAGCCGAAATTCAGATATAGTATATCACATCGTCCGGGCAATGCAATAGGGTATATGCAAAGAGCCCGCAAACAGGGAATGCGGCAACAGAAAAACTGATATATCAGGCTTCTGCTGTCGAAGCGAAAGAGCGGAAGCTTCACTTATTCCTCCTGGAGCAGCATTGGATCCAAATCCGTTTGTCCTGCCGGCAAAAGCACATCAGGAACATCTTTTTATCTTCTTATTAAAGAGAATAAAATAGGCAAGCAGCCCATCCAGAATAAAATCGTAAACGCGCAAACGGTCAAAAAGCAAAATACTGGATGCTATGGAAAAAAGCAGAATCCCGGCGCCGATGATCTTTGGGAGAACTCCGCGCTGCTTGGTCATCCACGCCAAATATGCCATGGCAGGAGAAAGACATGCAAACACCGTCCAACCAAGGATAAATGACCAGCCGTAAACCCCGTGGGTAAGCATGGCTGTAAGATAATAGGTGAACAACATCCCCATGCAGAACGGAAAAATGTTTTGCATGGCCGCTTTCTTTGTGGGACTGTATATGGCGATCAGGGTTCCCGCCAAGATCCAAACCGACATCTGAGAGAATATCTCCCCCAGATTCGGAAAGTAGATATCAAACAGTCTCGCTGCGGCACCCAGGATCAACCCGGCAGCCAACATGGGAATAGGCGTCAAAAGTTTGTTTGTTTTCATACGTCTGCTTACTTGTTCGATAGTTTATCAGATGGAAAAAGATTATGAGTTCTTCTTTTCATAAAAGTGCAAAAACCGCCACAGAGGCCAGACGGCTGTGGCGGTAAGCTGCTTTAAGTACGCTGCACATCGGAGCTGCTAAAATCAAAGCTCCTCCCGCTGCAGGGGCATGGACATGCATCTGGGACCGCCCCGCCCGCGGGAAAGCTCCGAAGAGGGGATCTCGTGAACAGTGATGCCACGATCCCGAAGGATGGTGTTGGTCACATAGTTGCGGCTGTAGGTGATCACTTCTCCAGGGGCTACCGCCAGCGTGTTGGCCCCGTCGTTCCACTGCTCCCGGGCCGCATCGATGGTACTGGCTCCTCCGCAGCGGATCAGGTGGATGGAATCCATCTCCATGGCTTCCTGAAGAGCCTCGTCAATGGGCTTGCCGCTCTCCCGGATGTACAACCGTCCATCTCCCCGCCGGGTAATCAGGAAGGAACGAATGGAGCGCTGGATATTGGGATGTACCACAAAGATGTTTTTATCCACCATGGTCATAACCGTATCCAGGTGCATGAAGGTACGGAATTTGGGCAGATCAATGGCCAGCACCCGTTCAAAGCCTGCTTCGGGGGTCAGCAGATGCTCGGCAGCCTCTTCAATAGCCTGTGGGCTGGTGCGTTCAGACATGCCGATAGCCATGGTATGCCGGTTAAGCACCAGACAGTCTCCGCCCTCGATAGGCCATTCCCCGGAACGTTCATGCCAATGAGGCACGTTTTTATAAATGGGATGGTACCGGAAGATATAGTCTGCAAAAAGAGTCTCCCGCTGCCGGATCTCATTGGCCATGCGGGAAAGAAGCACCCCGCTGTCTATGCAGGAGAAAGGATCCCGTGTAAAATACAGGTTGGGCATGGGCTCCGCATAGAAGGGAAAATCCTCATGGGTAAAGTCCGCCAGATGCACCCGCTGTTTGAGATGGAGCTGGCTCTTGCGCATACCCATGGACATGGCGTCAAACAGATCGGGCACGGACAGACTGGTCAGATATTCCCGCAGGGCCTGCCGGGCATTGAGACCGTATACATGCGCCTCCCGGATATAGTCCTCCACCAGCTGCTCTTTTGCACCGGCTGCCTCCACGGCTTCGGTGAGCAGGTCCTTCAGGTAAATCACTTCCGCACCGCACTCCCGCAAGGTCTGGGTGAAGAAATCATGCTCCTCCCGAGCCACGTTCAGATAGGGAATATCATCAAAAAGCAGATGGGAAAGATATTCGGGAATAAGGTTTTCCAGCTCCATACCCGGCCGATGGACCAGGACTTTTTTGAGTTTGCCGACTTCGGAATGGATGCAGATGGGCGATTGCATGGGGCCCCCTTTCTGTGGGATCAGCTTCACACTGTTTTATGCACAAAGACAGTATACCAAAAAACGTCCTGTCTTACAACAAAAACAAGACAAGTAAGAATATTCTTTTTGTTGCATAAAGATGAACGACATACAATTTGCCCTGAATCAAAAACGACCGGCAGGCAGACTCTGTTGCACAAAAGCAGAAGCTGCTCCGCCGGCCCGGCTTTCGTGATTGTGATAAGGTTCCATGGACAATCCTATTGCATTAAAAAGACTTCAAAGGGGACACCATTTTCGTTTTCCCAATATGCAATTATTTCTTTAAAGTACGTTTCCAAAATTCGACGGGAATCTTCCGGTTCTTTTTCTTCTTCAAACAGAACCTCATAATCGTCTATTACCAGGGCGATCGAAGAAAAGGACAGCCAGTCCAGATCCGTCATACATTCCTCCCAGGCGTTCCAGTTTTCGCCAAAATAGTCAGGAAACTGCATGGCAGCTGAAATTTCTTTAAGAAAGCCTGCGTCCGTTGCACAACGGGTTCCCCGAATATAAGCCGCATATCTGCCGGGGACATGACTGTTCTGGTAGAATATTTCATATGCGTCTTGACGAGCTTTCTCTATTCTATGGATCATACTTTCTTCCCCATTATAGTTGTTTGTAACTTTGCCAATTTGCAAAGCTTTGATAAAGGCGTTTGAAGTATGCCTTGCACCCCAACCAGCACCAGTCACCATGCGTGTTGGTTTCTTTTAACGCCACTGACTACCGTTCATATCCTGATGGTGCTTCGGCTGCCGCTGTCTTCTCGCCTGATGTACTTAAAACAGCGTTTATCTTGTAAAATGCTGTTTTGTATTTACCAGCGAATTCCGTTACATGATCCGGATACTCTTCTTTTTGTCGTATCCATCGGCACGAATACCGTTAGAATAGCGATCCCACCGCTTTTGAATTGCCTTCGGTGCCGCCGCATACAGGGCTTTATAAACATCCTCCCTATACTGGATCCGCATCCAGTTCCCGTTGAAGGGCATACGGTTTATGCTGTGCCGGTACTTTTTGTCAAAAGGAGCTTTGCAAAAGTAGATCCAGTACTGCCGGTCTACGCTCAGCCCGCCGTAGTCTATGCCGAATTCACAAAGTTCTTCATACCGAAACTCCCGTTTTCTCCGAAACGGTGCCCGAAAAACCAGCCCGGCGTCTGTAATTTCTACTGTGCCCAGGTATTCGTACGCATTTATGAACGCGATTACAGGCAGCATCAAATACAAGCTTCCAAAGCCCACTGTAACAAAAATAAAGTCATTTAATTTATCCACATTTGCCGCGTTGTAATCTCGCCACATCCAATATATAATCCCTGCTACCATAGGAGTCGCAAGCGCCATAGCCACACCGGACATAAAAACCAAATACGGGTTTACCATATATTTTTTCTTTTTCACAGGCCTTCTCTCCTTGAGAGTTCCAACATTTTGCTGATCATTGTGCTATGTAAAAAGAGCATCGCATTTTGCTCCCTTATAAAAACCGGTGTTGGCCGTTGGCGCTTACCCCGCCATGCGCATTGCACTAAGAAAGACACCTGAATGTTATGGTGGCTTTTGTTATGATTTCCCCAAGGGTTTCAGCACCGATCCTATAAGCGCATACCCCTTCGGGTGTGGTATAGCAGCGTTCGGATGAATAGTTTCCCTGCTCATATACGCTGTATTCGCCAACTTTTGTCAGGCCTGCAAAATAAGCGCGTCCCTTATACATAAACTCAACTTCTCCGCCGCGGCAGATGTTATCCATAAACTCATCAAGACCGGTAAAAGACTTTTCCATGCTTGCCTCTTTCGCCACATACAAAAGCTTATGATATATCTGTTCCTTTGCACAGGAAATTGCAAATATTCTTGCTTTTATATTAACGTAACGTTCCCAATGCTGTCAACATGATCGAAATAACTCCGCTCCATAAAGTCGAAACCCTCCATAGAGCAGCAGCATCCCTGCTCTCATTCTCGTACGCCGCTGCATGTCTATCCGTTCGCACATTCTCTAATATGTCTGCACCGGAAGGCGCTTCGTTAATGCATTTTGTTTTACCCTCTCATATGTTTTTTACTGAGAGAACTGGACGAACGACACACAAACTGGTATAATTTAGTAGAAATTTACTGTTTGAAAATATTCTTCCGAACGCGTAATATATTATTACTGATTTCAGGAAGACGCCCACAAGCCCCGTTGTGCGGCCGGAGAGCCCGCACCGGTGGTGAAG
>ERZ824488.1219-NODE-1219-length-29444-cov-6.452686_pt1 | contig 29444 bp, 26 predicted proteins | sample MGYA00519936_ERZ824488 | MGnify/ENA primary metagenome ERZ824488 (study PRJEB31778, sample SAMEA3449153) | human gut metagenome | biome: human gut; feature: human-associated habitat; material: faeces | place: United Kingdom | collected 2010/2012 ... | reverse complement strand
CTGTGTTTTTCGTGTCCAATGATAACGTTATGAAGAAATATTTTCAATAAGATCCATTCATTTTCATAGCAGAAAAATCAATCCACAAATCTTCATATATTTCTGTTTTCACAGAATCCAGTCCGGTGCTCCCTTGCATCCTCTGTCATCCAGTTTATCTGCATCGCAGATAACAGAAATATATAATATATGGATCCTGTACAAAAACAGGAGCAGTCACATGGCGTACCATGTCTGCTCCTGTTTTATATTTTTGTTATTCCAGCATCTCTATCTCTGTCTCAAAATACTGCTCCTGAAACTGAACCTGTTCCATGATCTCCTGTGCTGTCATAGTCATATCTTCCGGCACTGCCACCCATTTGTCTTCCACATCATTGAGACGATGGATGATGGCAATCACTTTTCCTGTAAATTCTTTTACCGGGTGATCGATACACAAAACATAGACGTCCTGTTCCTCTCCGTCCGGAGCGATGATTCCTTTGATGTAACCGTAATTTACCGGGTAAAAAAGCTCTTTGTGTTCCGGATGATAACTGTTCATTGGGCGGTCGATCATGATATGTACGATCTGCCCCGGAGTCTTTTTTTTATTCATATGATCCATATGCTTCATTTATATTCCTCTTTGAGCGCATGCCGGAAATCAACAGATTTTTTGCTCTTTACCATATCTCAGACTCTACAGCCGCACGCTCAATGCCAAGACCCTTCATATATCGATCCATAAATGCGTTGAATCCTTTCACACCTTCTGCTTCCGGCGCCAGTGTACTGCCTTCGTTTCCTTTGAAGACATCTTCATCCAGGAAATCCGCAAGGTCTTCGCCGTCTTTTTTGTTGATCATATAAGAAGCCAGAAGTGCGATTCCCCAGGCTCCGCCTTCTCCTGCTGTGGACATTACGGATACCGGCGCATTTACCGCATCTGCAAGGATCTGCTGGCCAACACCCTTTGTCTTAAAGAGGCCGCCGTGTCCCAGAAGCTTATCAATCTTTACATGCTCCTGATTGAGAAGGATATCCAGACCTACACGCATAGCTCCAAGACAGGTATAAAGATTGTTTCTCATAAAATTGGCAAGTGTAAATTTGCTCTCCGGAGAGCGGACAAACAGAGGACGTCCCTCCTCAAAACCGGTCATATGCTCACCGGAGAAATAACAATAGGAAAGAAGTCCGCCACAGTCCGAATCGCCTTCCAGGGCTTTGTTATAAAGAGTTCCGAACAGTTTGTTCATATCCACTTCCATACCCATAGCTTCTGCAAATTCCTTAAACACATTTACCCATGCGTTCAGATCAGAAGTACAGTTGTTGGAATGTGCCATGGCAACCGGATCTCCTGCCGGAGTGGTGACCATATCAATCTCTTTGTACGGTTTGGAAAGAGCCTTTTCCAGGACAATCATGGCAAATACGGATGTTCCTGCAGAAACATTTCCGGTACGCTGACGGACACTGTTTGTGGCAACCATACCGGTTCCTGCGTCTCCCTCAGGCGGACACATCGGAATTCCGGCTTTCAGCGTTCCGCTTACATCCAGAAGTTTTGCGCCTTCCTCAGTAAGAACTCCGGCATCCTGACCTGCAACCATGACTTCCGGCATAATGTTACGGAGTTTCCATGGGAATCCATAAGATGCAACCAGCTCATCAAACTTCTGCACCATCTCTTCGTTATAGTCCTTTGTCTCGCTGTCGATCGGGAACATACCTGCCGCATCACCGATACCAAGAACTCTTTTTCCGGTGAGTTTCCAATGCACATAGGCTTCCAGAGTGGTGATATAATCGATATCTTTTACATGCTCCTCACCGTTAAGGATCGCCTGATACAGGTGTGCGATGCTCCATCTCTGAGGGATATTGTAATGGAAAAGCTCTGCCAGCTTCTCAGAGGCTTCTCCCGTGATATTGTTTCTCCAGGTGCGGAACGGGACCATCAGCTCTCCCGCTTTATTAAACGGCATATATCCGTGCATCATGGCACTGACACCGAAAGCACCTACGCTTGTCAGTTCCACGCCATATTTTTCCCGGACATCTTTTGCCATATCCTGGTAACTGCCCTGGAGACCTTTCCAGATCTCCTCCAGGCTGTATGTCCAAATACCATCCACATACTGGTTCTCCCATTCATAGGCTCCGGATGCGATGGGCTGGTTCTTATCATCCACCAGAACTGCCTTGATCCTTGTGGAACCAAACTCAATACCAAGAGCCGTGCGATTCTCAAGAATTGCTGTTTTTGCCTCATTTACTCCCATTGTAAAAAACCTCCCATATTATTTGCTGAAATACATGCTGTTCCATCTCAGCTCATTCTGCAGATTCCGGATCGTTGTATCGCCATCAATATAAACCGCTTCAATACCCATAGCTGCTGCCCAGTCACCCATCTGCTCTGCAGTAAGGTCATAGGTAAATGCAGTGTGATGTGCGCCGCCGGCAAGGATCCATGCTTCTGCTGCTGTGGAAAGATCCGGCTTCGGTGTCCAGAATGCAGTACCTACCGGAAGTGCAGGCATCGGCTTCTCTGTTTTCTTACACTCAACCTCATTGATCAGCAGACGGAAACGGTCACCAAGGTCAACCAGGGATGTTGCGATTCCAGGACCTGTCTTAGAAGTAAATACCAGTCTTGCAGGATCTTCACGATCTCCCATGGAAAGCGGGCATACACGCATGCTGACCTTGCCATCAGCAACGGATGGGCAAACCTCCAGCATATGTGCCTCAAGGATTCCCTCTTTACCAGGTACCAGGTTATAAGTGTAATCCTCCATAAAAGATGTACCCTTGGCGTCCTTTTTGCCGGCTGCCATGATCTTCATCAGACGGACCATAGCTGCTGTTTTCCAGTCGCCCTCGCCACCGAAGCCGTAGCCTTTTTCCATCAGTCGCTGGATCGCAAGTCCCGGAAGCTGTTTCAGGGCGCCCAGATCACCGAAGTGTGTTACGATAGCCTGATAGTTTTTCTCCTCAAGGAAACGCTCAAAACCGATCTCGATCCCTGCCTGGACTGCTACATGCTTCTTAAATTCCTCAGGGTCACGTCCATCCAGAATCATGTCATATTTATTATAATATTCTTCTACCAGAACATCAATATCTCCCTGGCTTACGTCCTGTACATATTCTGCGATCTCGTTAACCGGATAAGCATCGATCTCCCATCCGAATTTCATCTGAGCCTCAACCTTATCGCCCTCTGTTACAGCTACGTTTCTCATATTGTCGGCTACACGGCATACACGGATATGGCTGCTCTCCATGATACCAACTGCAGTACGCATCCAGGATGCCAGACGCTCCTGGACCTTTTTGTCTGCCCAGTGTCCTGCAATGACTTTTCTCTCGATTCCCATGCGGGTTACCATATGGCCAAACTCACGGCCGCCGTGTGCGGACTGGTTCTCATTCATAAAGTCCATATCAATGGTGTCATAGGGGATTTCCACATTGAACTGTGTATGAAGATGGCACAGCGGTTTGCGATACTCTTTAAGGCCAAGGATCCAGGATTTTGCCGGGGAAAATGTGTGCATCCACGCGATCACGCCGGCACAGTTTTCATCTGCATTGGCATCATTAAAGGTTTTACGGATCAGCTCATTTGTGATCAGCGTTGGTTTCCATACAACCTCAAACGGAAGTACACCGGATTTATTCAGTTCCTCTACGATGATCTTTGAATGCTCGGCTACCTTGCGGAGACATTCATCTCCGTAAAGATCCTGTGAACCTGTGCAAAACCAGAATTTATAATCTCTTCCTGTTTTCATGTGAAAGATCCTCCTTAAAATAAAATTAATATCATATGCATAACATTCCTGAAAATCTGCAGCCCATTTCTGCTGCCAACATGCGTCCGATCTTTTGAAATGTTATAAGGCTCTCTGTAAGCTATATTGCTTCATTTTCTAATAAAACGATCTGATAAAACGGTTATGTATCTGTTCTCATGCCCCTGCTTTCACGCTGCTGCCCCGTATGATCAGTTCCGGACGGATCAGACGTTCTACGGTACTTTCTTCATCAGGCACACCGCCTAGCTTTTCCAGGAGAAGCTTTGCCGCCATCTCTCCCAGTTTTTCTTGGGGATGGGTGATAGTGGTAATGCCCTGTCCCTGTCTTGCATATAGTGAATTATCATAGCCGGTTACCGCAACATCTTCCGGGATCTTTTTGCCCTGACGTTCCAGTTCTTCCATTACCTGGACAGCAATCTGGTCGTTGTAGCACACGATCCCATCCGGAAAGCTGTTCTGTCGGACCATGTTCCGGACCATAAGAGCCGGCTTTTTTCGCCGGTCCTCGGTGTGAAACCAGACCACCTTATCCGGATCATAGGCAATTCCATGCTCCTGCAAAGCCTTCACATAGCCCTTATGCCGTTCGATTCCCTGACGGTCATCTGCCTTGAAAAATCCCGCGATGTTGCGCCTGCCGGAATCCAGGAGATGTTTTGTCACAAGATAACCGCCTCCTGCGTCATCCATGAGGATGTGGGGCTTTTCCTGCATCTCCGTATACAGTCCCTGGATAAAAATATAGGGGATCTGATACTTGTCCAGTGTTTCGTACAGGCTTACATGTCTGCACAACAACTCACTTTTGCTGGGTTCGATGATCAGTCCGTCAATTCCCTTGCTGATCAGCTCTTCCAGGAATCTTGCCTCCTTCTGGCGGCTGTTTCCTGTATTTTTCAGGATGATACTGTACCCGTTATCGGACAGCACCTCATCGATTCCCTGGATCAGCCTTGGAAAAATATAATCCGAGATATATGTAGTCACCACTGCGATGTTTCCGGTCCCGTGAATCTGACGGAGCACATCCGCACAGAAGGTTCCTTTTCCCTGAAAGGATTCTATGTATCCATCTCCTGCCAGGATCCCCAGAGCCTTTCGCACCGTATGCCTGCTCAGCCCATAGCGGACACTGAGCTGGTTTTCAGAGGGAAGTTTCTCACCTGGGCGGATCTTTCCGGAAAGGATGTCGATTTTCATTTCTTCCATGAGTGCGTAATATTTTGCTTTTCCGTTTTCTGTCATAAGTTCCTCTCTTCGTTTGTATTATTCTTCCTTCAAACATCGGATGTAAAACGGACATTTATATTTTCATCTGTAATCATTTTATAACTTGTATATACATACGAACAAGTTGTTTTTTATTATTTAACAAAAGTTCCATATAAAAAAGGCCGGAACACCTTCCCCAATTTGGTGTTCCGGCCTGTATATACTGCTTTTTTATCTCAACGTTTCTGCCTTATCGTAAAGCGGGCCTTTTGCTCCGCCTTGCTGTCTTTGTTCAGAAAAAACGCCTTCTCCATATTTGTTAAAACTATTCTCCAGTCCCCTGATGTACCTTATATTTAGCGGTACATCTTCATATAATCCCCATGTGCCTCGATCAGCTCATCGCACATAGCCTGGATGTCTTTGATGTTCAACTCTGCACCTGTATGTGGGTCCATCATGGCTGCCTGATAGATCTTCTGGCGGTCTTTGGTCACTGCTGCCTCAATAGCAAGGAGCTGCGGGCTGACATTGGATGAGTTCATAGCTGCCAGCTGTGTAGGAAGCTTGCCCACTTTTACCGGATGTACACCGGTTCCGTCGATATAGCATGGAACCTCTACGCAGGCATCTGGCGGAAGGTTGTCAATGTAACCGTTGTTAAGAACGTTTCCACCGATCTTGTATGGTGTGTTTGTAACAACAGCCTCCATGATATAAGAAGCATACTCTTTACTTCTCTCATGGCCGATCTTGCCATCCTTGAGAATATCCTCGCGCTCTTTTTCCCAGCCCTCGATCTGTTTGATACATCTTCTCGGATATTCGTCAAGCGGAATATTGAACTCCTCGATCATCTCCGGATATTTGGATTTAATGAAGAACGGATTATACTCTGCATTGTGCTCACTGGACTCTGTGCAGTAGTATCCAAGATGACGGATGTACTCGTAACGTACCATATCCTCATGCTTCTCGCCGGAGGTATTCTTCTCCTTGGCGATTCTGCGGATCTCCGGGTACAGGTCGTTTCCGTCTTTGTCATGGATCTCAAGAAGCCATGCCATGTGGTTGATACCTGCGATCAGCTCGGTACGTCCCTCAAGCTTGTCTTCCATTCCCATTCCCTCAAGAAGTTTCTGGGAGCAGACCTGAACGCTGTGGCAGAGACCTACGGTGCGGATCTTTGTGAAACGCTGCATATAGCCGGTGAGCATTGCCATAGGGTTGGAGTAGTTCAGGAACAGAGTGTTCGGGCAGACCTCTTCCATATCCCGTGCGAACTCTTCCAGAACCGGAATGGTACGAAGTGCACGCATGATACCACCAATTCCCAGGGTATCTGCGATAGTCTGTTTGATGCCGTATTTCTTCGGGATTTCAAAGTCTGTTACTGTACATGGCTCATAGCCGCCTACCTGAATGGCATTGACTACGAAGTCTGCATCACGAAGTGCATCTTTACGGTTCTCAGCACCGAGATATGTTTTGATCACTGCGCGATCCTCATTTACGTTGTGGTTGATGGCACTTAAGATAATCCTGGAATCCTCCAGTCTCTTCTCGTCGATATCATAAAGTGCGATCTCGCTCTCGCGAAGTGCCGGTGTGCACATACAGTCGCCAAGTACATTTCTTGCGAAAACCGTGCTTCCAGCTCCCATGAATGTAATTTTGATCATGTTCGTTTCCTCCTGCTTTCTTTGTTGGATCTCTTATCCGGAATTGTTATATTTTTCTTTAAAATTCCTGATTTTCTGCTATTTCTGCGGTGCAGTCCCGCTTCGTTTTCTTTGTGATCTTATCATACTACCAGAAACTTGTTTAAAATATGTACTTTGATGTTAATAATTGTTGTTTTGTTGCATGAGATACCTGGAAGTAATTTTCTATAACATTTCTTATGACATAAAAAACTCTCTGCCCGATACCAGAATTTTATATATTCTGGCACAGACAGAGAGTTTTTTTCTTCGTGAAATATATCACAGAATCAGTCCTCAGATTCCGTATAATCCCCTTTTTTCCCCTTCACTACAAGTTTTCTCTTTTCTTCCTTGTATTCTCTCGGACTTCTTCCTGTTCTTGCCTTGAATACCTTGGAAAAAGCCAGCGGATCTCCATACCCTACTTTTGCAGCTACTTCACTGACCTGAATATCTCCGTTTTTCAGAAGAGTCTTTGCCTTCTCGATGCGAAGATTCATAAGATATTCCTGCGGCGAGCATCCGAGGCTTTTTTTAAACGAGCTGGTAAGATAGCTCCGGTTGACGCCAATGCGGTCTGCCAGCTCATTGATCTTCAGCCGCTTGTCAAAGTTAGCTGCAATGTAATCCACTGCATGCTCCACATAAACGGAATTTGGATATCTGTGGGATGGGAGAAGCTTGCCTTCTCTCAGACATGCATCCCGGTTATCTGTGATCAGGTCAGAAAAAAGAAGCAGCAGAAGTCCGTTCCGTTTCAGCTCATTTTCAAAAACGAGCTTGTTGGTCTGGACCATTGCATCAATATATTTTGCAGCATTTTCCATGCAGTGGATCCTTCGGACCGGATTTTCCCGGCTGAAGCCGCTTACATGGATCACTTCCTCCGCAGTCATTCCCTCAAATCCTACCCAGCGATATGTCCAGGGATTGTCCATGTCTGCCTCATACCAGGCCTCCACACTGGATGGGATCAGAAATGCTTCTCCACCTGTCAGATGATACTGATGGCCATCCATCTCAAAAACTCCGCTTCCGGATTCCACGATATGAAGTACATGAGAGATCCTGTTATTTGGTCCAAATCGATGTCCCGGATCGCATTTTTCCCATCCACAATAAGTAAGACAGAGATCCACCGCACCTTTCTTTAAATTCTCCAGACATTTAAAGCTGTCCGAGCTTGTAAAACCAACTGTGTGAAGCAACTTGTCACCTCCCTGATGTCATATATTATGTTTCCGCCTGTGAGCTGCTTCGCCACCCAATAACAGGCCGCCATATCCGGCGGCCTGTTATTTTTCTGGTCAGGCGGATGTTTTTCTGCAGATAATTTTTATTCCATCATTTACAGAAATCAGTCCTCTGCTTCAATTGTATACAATACAGAATGGAAATCACCGTTTGTCTTATTGCAGTAGTCACGATCAACCGGGATTCCTGCATACATCAGCTCATTTCCGTAAGCTTTCAGGCACTTATCTTCCCATTTTACTTTGTAAAGCTGATCCTCGTCAAGACCCTTGAAGCGCAGACGCATCCAGGAAGCATTGACCTTGTTCAGTCTTTCATAGTATCCGGCAACTGCCTGCTTTTTGTCTCTGGAAACAACCATCCATGCAGTATCATTTCCTTCGAACGGGCTTAAGATACGGTAGAAATCACCCTCCACCTGGATCAGGTCACGATGTTCCTTCATGAATTCCACCTGTGCCTTTACCTCTTCGATCTCTTTGGCACTTAAAAGGTTCAGATCCAGCTCATAGCCAAAGGTTCCGAAATATGCCACATTTGCTCTTGTGGAAAGCGGTGTGGTACGGTGCAGCTGATGATTCGGTACTGCTGATACATGAGATCCCATGCTGACGATCGGATAAACAAAGGAGGTACCGTACTGGATTTTTTCTCTCTCTGCTGCATCGGTATCATCACTGGTCCATGTCTGCGGTGCAAAGTACAGCATTCCTGGATCAAATCTTGCTCCGCCGCTTGCGCAGGATTCAAAGAGAATGTCAGGGAATCTCTCTGTCAGTCTTGTATACAGCTCATATACACCAAGGATATATTTATGCATAGTCTTGCCTTGATCTGCTGCAGATGCGCCGCGGCTGAAAGGCTCGGACATGTAGCGGTTCATATCCCATTTAATGTAGGAAATGGAAGATTCCTCGATAACCTTGGAGATGGAATCATAAATAAAATCCACAACCTCAGATCTGGAAAAATCAAGAACGTGCTGATGTCTTGAGTGGGACTCAAAACGGTCCGGTGCTCCGATGAGCCAGTCCGGATGTGCTCTGTAGCAGTCGCTGTTCTTGTTTACCATCTCAAGCTCTACCCAGAGGCCAAATTTCAGGCCCATCTCCTCGATCTTGCGGGAAAGTCCGGAAATTCCGTTTGGAAGCTTATTCTTATTTACGAACCAGTCGCCAAGGCCCTGGTAATCATCGTTTCTGGTTCCGAACCATCCGTCATCCAGAACGAAAAGCTCTACCCCAACCTCTTTGGCTTTTTTTGCAATATTGAGGATTTTTTCCTCATCAAAATCAAAATAGGTTGCCTCCCAGTTATTAAGAAGGATCGGGCGTGCATGATTTCTCCATTTTCCGCGCATCAGGCGGTCACGGTACAGTCTGTGGTAAGCCTGGCTCATTCCGTTTAAGCCCTTATCGCTGTATACCATAACAACCTCCGGAGTCTGGAATTCCTCATCTCTGGAAAGCTCCCAGGAAAATCCCTGTGGATTGATTCCCATCATAACTCGTGTCATCTCGTAGGTGGAAACCTCGACCTGTGCAAGGAAGTTGCCGCTGTACACAAAGCTGAAGCCGAAAACCTCGCCTGTATCTTCTGTTGTATGAGGACGCTTCAGCGCGATAAACGGATTCTGCTCAGAGCTGGAGCCGGTTCCTGCAAGACTCTGTACAGCCTGTATACCCATCTCAAGTTTGCGTGTTTTTACATAGCGCTCACGTGCCCATGCACCGGAAAGATGGATCATCTCATAATCCATATCCGGGAACTCCACTGCTGCACTCATCACGTTCTCAAGACGGATTTTCTGATTCCCTTTCTGAACAAGGCGTGCACTTCTGGTGACCACCGGGTAATCCTCATATACGGAATATGTAAGAACAAGGTCTGTGTCCATCACAGAATCATGAAGTGTAATGTCCAGAGATGTTGCCTCTTCCTCGTTCTCTGTGTAGGTTGCCGGAAGACCGGCAAGCTTCTTCTTGCCGCCGTAAATCTCATGAGAAACATATTTGAAATCTACGATCTCGCTTCCGTTCTCCTGACGAACAGTAAGGGCAGGATTTCTGAAATCACCGGTTCCGTAAACAGGATACTCCTGTTTGGTATACTGCATGGAAAGAAGTCCCGGTTCCGGAACGCATACAGCCATCAGGGAACGCATGATCTCCTCGTGAAGATAACTGAAATCCTCTTTATCGCGGATAGCTTTTCCATAGTACAGATTCTCCATCTGGCCATTTTCCATGATACAGGTGATGTAGCTTAAATGTTTGTTATAAATGTGGAATGTCTTTGATCCCTCGTGAAATTTGATCGGCATAATTTTCTCCTTTTTTTCGTTTACTGCGGATAAAAATATCCGCCTCTTTCCTTAAGAATCATCAAATAACTGTGCATTTTGGCATTTGCTTCGATAAAAATACCGCTGACAACCTCAATAACCAAATCCTCAGTTATATACATTGTCAGCGGTCTTGTATTACCTTATGTAATATTTCTGATTACAGTTTTCCACCGCTGGTAGCAATACCTTCGATAAACTGTTTCTGGAAGATCATGTAGATCACGATCATCGGAATGCAGGCGATCAGAGATGCAGCCATCAGTTCCGGGAATTTGGATACGTACTGGCCCTGCATCTTTGCAAGTGCGGAAGAAAGTACCAGCATATCCTTATCTGTATTAACGATCATCGGCCACATCAGATCTTTGAATGCGAATACAGCTGTGAAAATTCCAAGTGCAACCATACTGGATCTTGTAAGTGGTGCCATGATGTAAAGGAAGGTCTGACCGATGTTACATCCGTCAAGTCTGGCAGCCTCCTCCAGATCCTTCGGAAGTCCCATATATCCCTGTCTCAGAAGGAAGGTACCGAACGCTGTGACCATACCTGGGAATACAAGGGCAAAGATCGTATTCAACATACCCATCTTACTGACCATCAGGTACTGCGGGATGATGAAGATCTGTACCGGAACCATCATCTGGAACAGTACAAGACTGAAGCAGAGATCACGGCCCTTGAAGTTCAGTCGTCCAAATGCATAGCCTGCCATAGTTGCTGTAAGAACCGCACACACTACTCGGAAGAAGATCAGAAGCAGTGTATTCTTGTACAGAAGCAAGAAGTTCATGTTATTGATAACAGAAATAAATGCGTCTTTTCTCCATATTTTCGGGAAAATGGTGAAAGGATCTACAGATGTTGCTTCCGTTACAGTTTTAAAAGCTGTCAGGATCATCCAGATAAATGGCACAAGCATCGTTATGGACACAATGATCAGTATGACATGTATTAAAATAGTGGTTAATTTCTTTTTTGTTTCCATACTATCCATGGTTAATCCCCCTTTTTAGTTGTAGAATACCCATTTCTTCTGACCGATCATCTGGAATACTGTCAGGATCATGGTGATAATAAGAAGTACTACTACGATCGTAGCGCCGTATCCCATGTTCTTATTGATAAATGCATATTTATAGAACAGGTAAACCAGTGACTGAGTCTTGGTAAGTGCCGGGTTTGACTTGTCAATAACCATATAGATCAGGTCGAATACCTGAAGGGATCCGATCACACGGGTAACAAGTACGAAGAAAATGGTTGGTGAAAGAAGCGGGACCGTGATGTTAAAGAATGCATTCACGCCTGTTGCACCGTCAATGGATGCTGCTTCATAATAATCTCTCGGGATTTCCTGAAGTCCTGACAGGAAAAGAACCATATTGTAACCGATGATAGACCATACACCGATGATCGCAACTGCAAATACTGCAATTTTCGGATTAGAAACCCAGTTTACATGAACATGGAAAACGTTATTGATAAGACCATAATCAGAGTTGAACAGCCATCTCCATACCATGGCTACCGCTGCCGGAGCTGCTACCATCGGAAGGAAGATGATGGTTCTGTAAATAGAACGGCCCTTCATCTTTCTGTTAAGAAGTACTGCAAGAACAAGTGCGATGACAATGGAAAAAGGGACCTCCACGATCGCATATTTGAATGTGTTGATCAGTGCCTGCCAGATCTCTTTATCTGCAAAAACCTTCTGATAGTTCTGTAAACCGATAAAGATATTTCCTTTACCAAAATCTCCTGTTTTGAAAAAGCTCTGGTAAATAGTCTGGAAGATCGGAATGATGTTCAATACGATCAGTCCGATTGTTGTTGGGAGAATAAACAGCCAGCCCCAGAGGAACTCACTGCGCTCTCTCTTTGTCCGTGCCTGTGACTTGGTAGTTTTAGCCATAAGAATCACTCCTTCTATTCCTTCTATGTATGAGGCCGCTGCACCTGAGTGCGGCGGCCCCTCTCATTACTGCACTTAATTATCGGTGTTTCTTAATGCTTACTCCTCAGCCAGCTTCTCGTTCATCTGATCAGCCATCTGCTTGCAAGCCTCTTCCATTGTGATGTCGCCTGTGTATACGCCCTTAAGGATCTCGTTGTCCTCGTTCTCCCATGTTACAGTAGATTTGGAGTATGGACGGATCTCCATGTCATCCATCATGTTCAGATAAGCCTGAAGGTTGAAGTCTGCGGATTTAGCCCATGCATCAGATGTATCTTTGTATGCACTCATTGTAACACCAAGCTCAGCCTGTTTCTCCTGAGCCTCTTTGGATCCGAGGTACTCGATCAGCTGCCAAGCTTCGTCTGTGTGCTCACCGGAAGCAGATGCTGCCCATCCAAGTCCGTTATATGAGGAAGCTCTTCTGCCTGTCTCAGCGTTTTTAGGAAGCTCTACACAATCACAGTTAGCTGCTGTGTACTCGTTCTCTTTAAATGCTGCAAGCATCCAGGAGCCCTGGCATGTCATAGCGATCTTGCCAGCCTCGAAAAGTACGTCCTCGTTGTTCTCGGACATTGTCTCAAGAGACGGGATCACGCCATCCTTGATCCATCCTTCCAGTGTCTGCATAGCTGCGATCGTCTTCTCATCATCCCAGCCGGATTTTGTCTTGTCATCGCTGATGATGTATCCGCCGTTATCATAGATCAGGTTGTAGTATCCGGCCTGGTTGTTATCATTTCTCATTCCGAGACCGTACTGGGAACCATCATCCTTAGTAAGCTTCTTAGCTGCCTCTGTAACATCATCCCATGTCCAGTCAGCTGTCGGATAATCAAGTCCTGCCTCGTCAAATAATGTCTTGTTGTACCAGAGAGCGATTGTATCTATATCCTTCGGTACTGCATAATATTTATCATCGTATGTATACAGTCCCCAGATATCCTCCGGATAGTTCTCCGGATCGATCAGATCGCTGTCTTTGATCTTATCGGTCAGATCAAGAAGCATATCGTTGGACATGTATCTCTGACTCTCGTTGGAGTGCATCCAGAATACGTCCGGAAGGGAACCACCCTGTGCACCGGCCTCGAGCATTGTCCAGTACTCATCCCATTTAACAACGGAGATCTCTGTCTTGATTCCTGTCTTCTCTGTGAAGTCTGCGAGAATTTCTTTGATTCCCGGCTCCTGGTTGGTGTCCCAGATGGATACGGAAAGTGTAACATCGTCGCCCTTGGCATATACCGGAACTGCTGTCATTACCATGGCACCTGCTAACAATAATGCTGCTACTCTTTTGAAATTCATAACTTCTTCCTCCTTTTAAATCTTTCTTATTTTCCCTCTTTCTTTGGTCAGTTTTTATATTTTTTCACGTCCCTGACCGTTGATATTATTATAATTGCACATGGAAAAATGATAAATGGATTATTGTCATTTCAATATGGAAAAATGTTACTTTTTATTCATTTTATCCATTTTTTGTTCATACTTAGTTAATTATTCGTCATTTTTACATGTTTTCTTTCATTTCTTACATATATTTTCATATTTTTCACTATTTATGAGCATATTTTGGCACTCATTTATTTCCTTGTAGCAAAACCAACATTTTTACATATCTGTTTTTGTATATTTTTACTAACTCAGCACATGTATAAATGTCATTTTTCGAAAAACACACTTTTCCTTTCCTAACATAATTCCATGCGTGCCATCATTTTCACATGTGCACGCAAAGTTCCATGTTTTTTTGTACAGTCCCATAAAACGTGCTGTATCCTCCATTTTTCCCGCAAAAATCCCCATCAATATCGTTTTTTTCACAGTCAGATGGATATTTATATTTACGATCCATATTCTCTGTGAGGCGTATTACTGTTCACCCTGTAACCGGCAACACGCTTCGTGATACGCTGGATGCTTATCTGCGTTCCCTCTCTTTACACACAATCAAAAACTGTGCTAAGATTAGCTGTATCGGACTTTCCCCATATGGTCCGTTTTTCATTTCTACATTTCTATATAAGGAGGTATTTCGTTATGAATCTTTTAAATGAAGATAATGTCGTCCATGTATTTCTCAACAAGCTGGGTGACATCGTGATCGCCAATCTTCTTTTTATTCTCTGCTGCATCCCCGTGATCACCATCGGGCCGTCACTGACTGCCCTTTATCACTGCATGATGCGTACAGTAAAAGGAAATAACAACGGCACAACAAAAACATTTTTCAGAGCTTTTAAGGAAAGCTTCAAACAGTCACTGATCATATGGCTGCTGATCCTTGCTGCCGGAGCCATGATCATCCTGAATATCCGCTTTCTGCTCCATGCAGAAGGAAGCGCTGCACATATGCTGTTTTATCTTTCTGTGGGAGTTCTGACTCTGCTGATAATTTTTACTTTATACATATTCCCGGTGATCGCAACCTTTGCCAATACACTGGGGGCACTTTGCAGAAATGCATTTCTGCTGGCATTTATGCATTTCCCCACAACGATCGCCATTGCGGTGATCACGATCTTTCCATTATATATGACCTATCTCGATGCAAAGCTGCAGCCACTTTACGCATGCTGCTGGTTTTTCTTTGGATTTGGACTTGTAGCTTTTATAAATTCGATGCTGTTGTATCGATTTTTTAAGAAGCTGCTTCCTCCGGAGGAGGATATTTCGCTTTTGTGATAAAAGCGTAGGGAAAATTGTTTTTAATTTTTGATAATAAAGTTTTTGGCTTTTCAAAGCTGAGGAAATGCGAGGGGGAAAGCACTCGGAGTTAGCGAAGCCCGTTTTTCCCCCTCGCGCTCCCCCTTTCCGGGCACGCAGTTGTTGTGCGTTGTGGAAATGTGAATATATACTGGTGGGGCGATGGATTCTACGGTGCTGGCAATGTAACGTTACGCCGATTTACACCCAAGTCGAAAGCGCAGAGCTGATGACTCATCCAACTTACGGGAAAACACTCTACATCTCACCCTGAACCAGATTTCCACTCCAGCCATCCATACATCATCCTATCGGATTCACCTTCCGTACAGCCACATCTTCCTTCCGGTTGGAAATACCAGCCAGCACACGTCTTGATGGCGTCCATATCTCCATATGCATCCCCCATCCTTGCCCTTCCCACCCCAATATTGTATAATCACCTCAAACAACATCCCACCCCATTTTGTGACCCAAAATTGCGTTTTTGTTGTATAACCCAAGAAACCAGGAGGCACACCCCAAATGAAAAACACACACCAGGAACCCCAAACCCAACACACCCTCTCCGTCTACTTCTGCGGCCAGGAAGACTGCGGCCCAGGCCACTCCTTTGGCCCGGCCATGCGCCCGCACTACCTCCTCCACGTAATCTCCCGCGGCAAAGGCATCTACCAGTGCGGAGGCCACACCTACCATCTAAAAGCCGGCGACGCCTTCCTCATCCGCCCCATGGACTCCATCTACTACCGCGCCGACAACACCGAACCCTGGAGCTACGCCTGGGCAGGCTTTGACGGCTCCGCCTGTAAAGAAATCCTGGAGCAGACCATATTTTCCGACACCCTCATCTTCACCCCGGAAACACCAGCCCGGCAAAATAACCTCCTCACCCACATGACAAACCTCCTTAACACCTTCTCCGAAAACAACGGAAACGACCTTGCCTCCACAGGAAACCTCCTCCTGATATTATCCGACATGCAAAAAAAGCCCTCCGAAAGCAGAACCGACATCGCAACCCTCTACTTTCAGAAAGCCTCTGAATACATCAAAAACAATTACGCCTACCCCATCCAGATCTCAGACGTGGCACGCTACGTAGGAATCGACCGTTCCTACCTCTACCGGATCTTCATGGAACACGAAAATATCTCCCCAAAACAATATCTCCTGAAACACCGCCTCCAGATGGCAACCCAGCTCCTCTGTTCCTCAACCTGCACCATCACAGAAGCAGCCCTCTCCTGTGGATTCCGGGACGCCCCATCCTTCTGCAACTACTTCCGCCAGGGCACCGGCTACACCCCGAAAGAATTCCGCAAAATGTTCAACGGAACCATACACACATAAACATCCAACACTCCCACATCCACTGCCCTACGAAAAAACTCCACCTCAAACAGTCGAACCTCCAAACAACAGGATTATCTTTTCCGAAAACAAAAAAGACGGCCGATCAACCTGCATCCATACTAAATGCAAATGATCTCCGTCTTTCACTTTCTGGAAAAGAAATGCTTAAGAAAAACATACAAAACAATAATAAACGCAAACACATACCCAAAGGCACCCAGGGCCGGAATCCCCCAAAGCTTCGGTTTCATATCCGTGGTACAGATGATACTGGAACTGATCAGAAGCGCCATCACCCACAACCCCATCACGATATTCCGCACCAACCGCCGCAAAAGCCACGCCAGGTCATCTGAAGCATGAAGATCCAGATTAATCTTCGTCTGCCCTTTCATACAACCCTGAAGGAAATCCGCTGCCAGAGATGGAATATCAATGGCACGCCGAAGGGACCAGACAAGATTTTTGCCACCTTTTTTGATCTCGTGCTTCCAGTTCCCATTGCTGAAAAACTGCTCCTTGATCCTTGCTGCGGCAATCTGTGTCATATTGATATCCGGACAGATCTCAGCAAGAACACCTTCAACATGGGTCAGTCCCCTTGCGAGCATAGTCAATCCATGCGGCATCATGATCTTGTTTTCCTTCATGACCTCCATCAGATCCACCATGACTTCCGCCACATCAATATTTCCCATATCCGCAGTACCATATTTCTCCATCAGTCCCCGGATATCTTCATAAAGCTTACTGGAATCCGGTTTGCCCTTAAACTCACCAAGAGCCAGAACTGCATCCTGGATCTTGCCGATGTTGTTCATGGCAACCCCTTCAATGGCTTCTCCGATCAGCTGACGGTCATGCTCTGTGAGCCGTCCCATCATTCCCATATCGATCCAGACAATCTTTCCTTCCTGAATCCGCACATTTCCCGGATGGGGATCTGCATGGAAAAATCCATCCTCCATGACCTGTTTGATGAAATTATCCACATATTTCGTTCCAATCTCATTAAGGTCATAGCCATTGGCCAGAAGATTGGCCTTGTCATTGATGGCAAAACCGTCAATATATTCCATCACCAGAATATGAGGAGAAATATACTCTCGGTAAAGAATTGGCACTTTAACAAAAGCCACATCTTTATTCTTCTTGGCAAATTCCGCCATGTTGGCAGCTTCTGTCAGGAAATTCATCTCCTCCTGGGTCACTGTCCACAGCTCGCTTAAAACCATGTTCAAGTCCACCATACCCTTGATGCTTACCGGCGGCATCAGACGCACAGCCTTATGCATCAGGCCGATATCCCTTGCCATGGTTTCATAGATTCCCTTACGCTGAACCTTGATCACAACTTCTTCTCCGGTTTTCAGCGTAGCGCGGTGAACCTGGGCAATTGAAGCAGCACCCAGCGGTTTCTGCTCAATATGCTGAAATTCTTCCTGCCACGGACACCCCATGGATTCCTCCAGAACCTCGATGACCTGGGAAAATGGCATGGGTGGTACATCCGAGCAGAGTTTCATCAGCTCATCACAGTATCTCTTGGGAAGAATATCGGAACGCAGGGACATAATCTGACCCAACTTAATATAAGTTGGGCCCAGATCTTCCAGTATGAGCCGGAGCTTCTCAGGCGAAACACCCCGGGTAATGGCATGCTTTTTCAGAACAGCTGTGATCTCTCTCAGCCGTTCTCCATATCCGCTGTTCTCTTTCTTCTCCTGTTCTTCTCCGCCCATAAACTTCTCCATTTACTGCTTTCTTTATGATATTTCTTATTACTCTGCTGCCGGCTCTTCGCTCCCGGCTTCTTCTGTTACCGTTTCTGCCTCCACAGGAGCTTCCGGTGCAGCCTCCTCAACCGGTTCTTCTGCTGCCTCAGAAGCCTCTTCTTTCTCTTTTGCTGCCTCAGCCTGCATACTCTCGATCTGTGCTTTCACAGCTGCCAGCTGCTCCGGTGTCAGTTTGGAGATCGTTGCTTTCAGCTCTTCCCGATCGTTCTTTCTGGCTGCAGATTCTTTTACAGAATCAGCGGCTGTCTTAACTGTTGATTTGATGTTGTGTTTCAGTTCCTGATTAAGAACCTTACCCTGCTCAACAGTAAGCTCGCCTTTTTTAACCAGCTCGTCCAGGATCTCCTTGGATTTCTCTGCTGTTACTGCTGCTGTACCAATTCCTACTAATAAGATTTTCTTCAGTCCTTCACCTAATTCCATAATAATTCTCCTTTCCTAAAAACGGCCACTGCCATTCCATGTACCTGATCGATTTCTACCATATTCCCAGAAAAACAAGCCCTTTCGGAACAAAAATGATCAGCCCGACAATCGCTGCCATGATCGCTGCGATCAGTACTGCTCCGGCTGCTGTGTCCTTGGCGATCTTTGCCAGAGGGTGACGTTCTTCTGTCACAAGATCTACCACAGCTTCCACTGCCGTATTTACCAGTTCCAGCGCCATCACCATTCCGAACAATCCCAGGCAGATACACCACTCCGTGACGGAAATTCCAAGGATCAGCCCTGCGATCACCACAAGAACTGCCACCGTACAGTGGATCTTCATATTTCTTTCCTGGCGGATACAGGTAAAAATTCCCTGAAACGCATAACCGAAACTTTTATATAACGGGTCCTTTTTTCTGCCTGCCATGTTCCTCACCTGATTTCCTGTGTGAATGATCCCCTCCATTGGGAATTATGGAATTATTATAACAAGTTTGCAGGAATATTTCCAGTATTTCAGAAAATTTATGAATATTTAAGGAGTATATGCGGTTATTCACAGACAACTTTCAACCACATATACTCCCGATCTTATCCTATATTATTCCACATTTTTCAGTGCTTCATCCATAGGCACATGACGGATTCTCCGAAATTCCAGCACTGCTACCACTGCATAAGTCGCGATTCCGATTGCCATCATTTTTACATAGATCATCGGATCCACCCACATAGTAATCCAGCCTGAGATGCTGGAAAGCATCATCTCGCGGAACAGAACTTCCATGATCTGCCGCTCAATAGGAAGGCTTAACAGCAGGCAGATCACCACCACAAGAGAAGTGGAAAGTATATACAGCCGGCTGATTTCGCCATCGGTATAGCCGAGAATCTTTGTCATAGATATCGCCTGGGCATTTTTTTCAATAATAACCTTGGAAAGCAGATAGATCACCACCAGAAAAATAATCACGGAGAATCCGTACATCATTCCCATCATATCTCCCATGGAAACATCCAGCTGTCTGGATATTTTTGTAAGAGATTCCAGGTCGATGACAGAACCGATATATTTTGAATCGATATCCTTGATCTCCGTATTGGAAAAATATCCGCCAAAATAATCATCTCCCAGGTCAAACACCTTATTCAGTTTATCCCGCTCCATAAATACGCAGAGACTTGCGGTGTAATCATAAATCCCGTCTACTTTAAAGGAATATTCATCCTTCTCGTATTTTTCCTTCAAAATTATAGTATCGCCCTCTTTGATCCGGAATTTATCTGCATAGGCACTGGAAATATATACCCCGTCCCCGGAAAGATCTGCATGGATATACTGGCTTTCCGGCTCCACACCATAGAGAACGATCTCCTCGCTTTTATATTTGCCTGGCATGGTATTCAGGGAATAGGCGGAAAATTTTTCCGCATCTTTATTGTCCGTTCTGGTATCCATATAATATTCCAGAAGGGAAATCATGCCATCCAGCTTGTTTCCTGAGGAAACACTTGCCGGAACGCTCAGCATATACTGATATTTCGCCAGCATGTTCTCCTGGATCTCCAGCTGATAATGATCCAGCGCAGACGGCAGGAGCATTCCGAAAAACAGCAGCAGATTGGCAAAAATAACGCCCACAAACAACACCAGATAATTGCTGACATTCTGAAAGATCACACGAAGGCGGAATCTGGAAAAGATTCCGATCTTCGGGCTTAAATACATGGCGCGTTTCTGTTTTTTTCCGGAAAAATCCCTTCGCAGGAATTTAAGAGGTGAAAGCTGCAGACGATACCTGAGCACCGCATAATTGATCAGTATCATAATGATGACCGGAACTACCGTTGTCAGAAGAAATGCCTCTGCATTCCATACAGTCACATACGTCGGCAGACTGTAACTTCCGTAATACATACCTGCGCACACGCCTTTAAAGATGGTATACCCAAGAATATTTCCGACCAGGGCACCGGCCAGTGTTACCAGCACAGGAAGCGTCATATAGTGAAGGATCAGCTCCCGCCTGGTATAACCGGATGCACGAAGGGTACCGATCACGCCCGCTTCCTTACGGATAGTATTGCTGATGGTGATCCCAAACACAAAAGCCATGATCACGATCACGATATAAAGAAGCATGACAACCATAGCCTTATCTCCACCCATATCATCGCCGGTAAAAATAATCGCCTGATTAAGATAACGTGGTACAAAGGTCTCCAGTGTCACAACATTTCCAATATCCTCCATGAGGTCCTCGGAAACCTTTTTCTCCTCTTTTTCGTTCTCCGGCTGTTTATTATAGATCCAGGCATAATTATACTGGAGCTTTTCCTGACTGAGCGTTTCAAATTCCTCCGGTGTCACGACTCCAACACCAAATTTTACAGAATCAAACATGGAATCATTGTTGTTCTGAAACAGAGCACTGTAATCAGAAAGCGCCACCAGGCCTGTGATCTTCCAGGATTTTTTGCCCCCGGTCAGAGTATCCCCCACCTGAAGGCTGTTATTATCCGCATACATTCGGTCAATGGCGATCTCGCCCTGTTCGGATGGCATTTCTCCTTTCATCAGGCAGACCTTGTTCACCTGCTCCCGGTTTTTAAAGAAACGCATGGTACTTCCGTTATCCAGAGCTTCTTCTATATAATAATTCTCGTAAAGTGTAACACCTGCTGCCTCAATGTCTTTCCACTGAGATCTGTAAACTTTTTCCGCAGTACGGAAATTTCCGTTTTCGATGTTATATTTGTCAAAACTTTCGTCATAGGCTTTCAGCATGCTTCCGTCCGCAACCAGGAAGCCGGACACAAACCCAATGGTCAATACCATCAGCAGAAAAACCACCAGATATTTTCCAAATTCCCCTTTCAGTTCCCTGGGGATACGTTTACGTAAAGGACTCTTCATAATGACCCCCTTACCATTCCAGATCTGCTGCCGGAATTTTCTGCTCATTCTGGTAGTTTCTTCGGATCATACCATCGCGAAGTTTCACCACACGGTCTGCCATATCCTTGATGGCATCGTTGTGGGTAACCATGACTATGGTATTTCCGTATTTATGGTTGACGGTTTCGATCAGCTTGAGGATTTCCTTGGATGTATTGTAATCCAGAGCACCGGTAGGCTCGTCGCAGAGCAGGATGTCCGGATTTTTTACAATGGCACGGCCAATGGCAGTTCTCTGCTGCTGGCCTCCAGAAAGCTGATTGGGAAGCTTTCTCTGGTGCTCATAAAGTCCCAGGGTATGAAGCAGCTCATCCACATCCAGCGGCCTGTCACTTAAATAGACACCAACTTCAATATTTTCCCGCACAGTCAGATTTGGGATCAGATTATACATCTGGAAAATATAGCCCAGATGTTTTCGCCTGTATAAGGAGAGCTTTTTTTCTTTCATATCTTCCAGGCGCTCCCCCTGAATGGTGATACTGCCTGCATCTGCTCCGTCAATGCCGCCGATGATATTTAACAGTGTGGATTTTCCGGAACCGGATGGCCCCAGCAACACACAGAATTCTCCTTTTTCTATTTCCAGATCAATCCCTTTCAGAACATCCACACGGCTTTCTCCTGTCCCGAAGGATTTTTTGATTCCTTTTATCTCCAGAAACATACAATTTCTCCTTCCATCCATTTGGAAATATACTTTTTTATAATAAAAGTACTGTCAATCATATGTTAGATGAGACTTACTATTTTGTCAAGAAGCTGTATTATTTTCGTATATTTTTTATAAGTCTGCCGGGAATTCCAAGAAGCACAGATAACAAAAGAGAAATTCCGAATATGCTTCCCATGATTGCCATCATATACAGGACCATTCCCGCTTTTCCCGGTAATCTTCCAAGAATCACCGCATTGAGCCAGTCCTGATATCCCATATGGCTGAGGAAATCACGAACTGCCATATGAAGCAGATAGATCATAAAAGTACAGGAGGCGATCTGACAGATCATCCGCTTTCCCCTGCTTTCTTTTTTCTCTCCCTGAAACAATGCCAGGCAAAAACATGCAACACAGACTGCACAGAAAAGGCCCATGGCACTGAACCAGAAGATCACGCAGGAAGGCTGTCCATCAATTCTGTACTGCCACCGCTGGATCACCGCCCGGATCATATTCACAAATAAAAATCCCATGCCTGCAGCAGGAATCCATTTTTTTGTAAATTTTCCGCGGTTCCGGTAAAGGATATGTCCCCAGATCATCTCAATGGCCGCCGGAAAGGCTCCGTTTATGGAATGATGTGCAAATGCGCCAAGAGTATTTCCCGAAATATCATTCAGCACAAAAAATCCAAAGGTTGCTATCAGAAAAATCTGTGTTCTCTTCCGATCCTCATCCAGATAATCCACAAAACATTTCAGTACCGGAAAAAGCAGCATCAGGAATACATAAACATAAATATACCAGAGATGATCACTGTGAGGTACCGGGTTATTCCAGGAAAGCAGTGTTTTCAATGCTGTTTTATATTTTTCTGGTGAAAAGCAGATACTGACACTTAATTTTTCGCCATCAAGAAGCCATCCGAAAAACAGGAAACCAAATATGCTGTAAAGCACTACCGGTATTCCGAGATTTTTCCAGGTACGTTTCAGAATCCTCTCATAACTTCTGCTCTGGAACAGGAAAAAACCGGTGATCATAAAAAACACCGCTACTCCATCCGCAACAATACAGTTAAAAAAAACTCTGGAGAATATCCAGCTTCCATCTACCTGTGCATACAGTGCCGTATGAATCCCGATTACCATCAGACATGCCAGAATTCTCATAAACTCCACACCCGGGTCTCTCTTCATTTTTGTCTCTCCTTTCCCCCCATGTAAAAAATTCGTCATTTTTCCCTTATTGTAGCATAATATCAATACTTTTCCCACAGCTTTCCGGCTCTTGCCAAAAGTCCGGAAAACGTATATAATGTGGGAGTATCTATATATTTTTAAGCAAACAATCTTATTTTTTTAAAGGAGTGAACATTAAAAGTGGACCCCAGCGACACTTACCAGATAATCATATTACTTATTCTGCTGGCATTGTCAGCCTTTTTCTCATCTAATGAAACCGCGCTGATGTCGGTAAACAAGATCCGTCTCCGCTCTCTTGCAGACGAAGGAAACAAGCGGGCAGCCATGGCTCTCGATATTCTTGAGAACCAGACACCCAAGCTTCTCAGTGCGATTCTTATCGGAAACAACATTGTGAACATTTCGGCTTCTTCCCTTGCAACCACACTTGCGTACAGTTTTGGCGGCTATATGGTCAGCATTGTAACCGTGATCCTTACTGTCCTGATCCTGATCTTCGGCGAGATCACCCCAAAGAACTACGCAACCATAAACGCGGAAAAGATCACGCTCCGTTATATCCCGGTCTTTAAATTTCTTATGACCATCATGACGCCGGTGATTTTTATCATCAATCTCTTTTCCAGAGGTGTGATGCGCCTGATGCGTGTGGACCCGGATGCGGCAAGCAAGGCCATGACTGAGGAAGAGCTTCGTACCATCGTGGATGTGAGCCATGAGGATGGTGTCATTGAATCCGATGAGAAAGAAATGATCTACAATGTGTTTGATCTTGGAGATGCCACAGCCAAGGATATCATGGTGCCAAGAGTCCATGTTACTTTTGCAGACGTGGAATCCACCTATGATGAGCTGATCGAGATTTTCCGCGAAGACAAATTCACACGTCTTCCTGTTTACAAAGATAGCCAGAATAACATCGTGGGAATTATCAATATGAAGGATCTTCTTCTCTATGACAAGAATGAGGAATTTGTCATTGACCGTTTCTTGCGGAAACCGCATTTCACTTATGAGACAAAAAGCATTTCCGATCTTCTTGTAGAAATGAAGGATTCCACCTTCAACATTGCTATTGTCCTGGATGAGTACGGTGATATGGCCGGACTTATTACACTGGAGGATATCCTGGAGGAAATCGTCGGCGAGATCCATGACGAGTACGACGAGAAAGAGGACGAACTTGTCCAGAAAATTTCCGACCGTGAATATATCATCGAGGGTTCCATGCACCTGGACGATGTGAACGATCACCTGAATACAGAACTGGATTCTGAGGATTACGATTCCCTTGGCGGTTTTATCATCGAACATCTGGACCGCCTGCCTGTTGCCGGTGATGAAGTGGTCACAGACGACGGAATTCGTCTGGTGGTAGAAAAACTCGATAAAAACCGTATTGAAAAAGTTCATGTTTATCTGCCGGAAAACCTTCATAAGAGCAACGAAGAACCAGAAGCATAATATAGTAAAACGATGTATCGGAGCTGTCTATTTCTGATTGACAGTTCCGATATTTTATATTATAATAATCTAAAATTTTTATTCATATTTACTAAATGCAATGACAGGGAGTAGTACATAGTTTCCGAATGCACAGAGAGAAGATGGCCGGTGAGAATCTTCGTGACAGTACTATGGAAGTAGCCCTCGAGCAGTGGACTGAACCATGAATTTTCATGCAGTAGGCTTCAACGTCATTCCCACGTTACAGGGAAGCAGTATAATTTTGTACTGGCAGAGAGCAGAGTTTTACCTCTGAAAACAGGTGGTACCGCGGAATCATCCGTCCTGAGCATATTTTATCCGATATGCCGGGACTTTTTTATTGGAAAAAATATCCTGCGGCAGCCCTTATCTGCTTAACTATTCACATCACCAAAGGAGGGAACAAATTCATGAAACAGATTTCCGGAAACAAATTGTTTGTAAAAGCCTTAAAAGAAGAAGGCGTTGATGTTCTGTTCGGTTATCCTGGTGCCTGCACCATCGATATCAGCGACGAATTATATAAACAGAGCGGCATTGACATCATCCTGCCACGTCACGAGCAGGCCCTTGTACACGAAGCAGATGCCTATGCCAGAACTACCGGAAAGGTTGGCGTATGTCTCGTTACCAGCGGTCCCGGAGCCACCAACCTTGTAACAGGCCTTGCAACTGCCAACTATGACAGCGTTCCGCTTGTATGCTTTACCGGACAGGTTGCCCGTCACCTCATCGGAAACGATGCATTCCAGGAAGTTGATATTGTAGGAATCACCAGAAGCATCACAAAATATGGCGTAACTGTCCGCAACCGTGAGGATCTTGGCCGTATTATTAAAGAAGCTTTCTATATTGCACGTACCGGACGCCCGGGTCCTGTTCTGATCGACCTTCCAAAGGACGTAATGGCCGAGCTTGGAAGTGCCGAATATCCGAAGAGTGTCAATATCCGTGGTTACAAACCGAATACCAGCGTTCACATCGGACAGCTGAAACGAGCTCTCAAAATGCTTCAGAAGGCAAAAAAACCTCTGTTTCTTGCCGGCGGCGGTGTGATTATTTCCCGCGCCCAGGAGATTTTTACCCAGGTTGTTGAGAAGACTCAGGTTCCGGTTGTCACAACCGTTATGGGACGTGGTGCCATCTCCACAAAGAACCCTCTGTTTATCGGAAATCTTGGTATGCATGGTGCTTATGCCGCAAATATGGCAGTGAATGAATGCGATCTTCTGTTTTCCATCGGAACCCGTTTCAACGACCGTATCACAGGCAAGCTCCATGAATTTGCCCCACATGCACAGATCGTCCACATCGATATTGACACCGCTTCCATTTCCAGAAATATCCATGTAGACATCCCCATCGTTGCCGATGCAAAAGAGGCAATAACAAAAATGAATGAATATGTCCAGGACTGTAATACAGGCAAATGGCTGAAACAGATCCAGGAATGGAAAGAAGATCATCCTCTTACCATGAAAGACCGTGGTATGATGGGACCTCTGGATATCATCGGTGAGATCAACCGCCAGTTTGACAAAGCCATTCTTGTTACCGATGTAGGACAGCATCAGATGCTGGTAAGCCAGTATGCAGACATCACTGAGAACCGTCAGCTGATCATGTCCGGCGGACTTGGAACCATGGGTTACGGCCTTCCGGGTGCCATCGGTGCCAAGATCGGCAATCCGGACACACCGGTCATCTCCGTTTCCGGTGACGGCGGCATGCAGATGAACATTCAGGAGCTGGCTACCGCAGTTCTGGAGGAACTTCCGATCATCTGCTGTATCTTTAATAATGAATATCTTGGAATGGTCCGCCAGTGGCAGAAGCTTTTCTACGGAAAACGCTACGCCATGACAAACTTAAAAGCCGGTGCACTCTCCCGCCGTACAGACGGACAGGAATATCCGGAATACACACCGGATTTCATCCGTCTCGCAGAGAGCTATGGGGCAAAGGGTATCCGCGTAACTGAGAAGGATCAGATTGCGGCTGCTTTCGAAGAGGCTAAGAAGAATACAAAAACTCCTACGATCATCGAATTTATCATTGATCCGGAGGAAATGGTTTACCCGATGGTCAAGCCGGGCGGCACCCTGGCTGATCTGATCATGGATTGTTAGGAGGAATGAATGATGGATAAAGGAATGAAAAAAAGATGGATCTCTCTCTACGTTGAAAACCAGGTCGGTGTTCTTTCCAAGATTTCCGGTCTTTTCTCCGGAAAGTCCTATAACCTGGACAGTCTTACTGTTGGAACCACCGAGGACCCCACAGTTTCCAGAATGACCATCGCCACAGTCAGCGATGATGAGACTTTTGAGCAGATCAAAAAACAGCTGAACCGTATGATCGAAGTTATCAAGGTCATTGATTTTACAGATGTATTTGTTCGAATGAAGGAGATCCTTTACATCAAGGTAAAAGGCTGCTCCCCGGAAGACAAAGTGGAACTTTTCCAGATCGCTGAGACCTTCAAAGCCCGTGTCATCGACTACGGAAAAGACAGCCTTCTCCTGGAATTTGTCCAGACCGCAACCAAAAACGACGCAGTTATCAAACTGATCAAAGAAGAGTTCAAACACATCGAAGTTGTCCGCGGCGGAAGTGTTGGAATTGAATCGATCAGTATGATGGAAAGATAAAAGCGGAATAATACTCCGACAGAAAAACACGGGGCTGATGCTTTAACGATTAATAAATCGTGATTTTTACAGCCCCGAGTTTGTTCATATACATTCATTATTTCTGCATAAATTCAAGCGCTGCCTCTTTCGTCGGAATTGCAGGGATTCCGCCTCTCTTTTGCACACACAATCCAGCAACTGCATTTCCCAAAACAGCACACTTTTTGATTTCTTCCCATTCCATTTTTTCAACATTCTTATTCATAGAAAGGATACTGCATAATACGCCTCCCCAGAATGAATCACCTGCCCCAGTCGTGTCGACCGCATGTGTCTGAAATGCTTTGATGATTTCTTTTCTGCTTTTTGTTGCCATAAGAACGCCCTGTTCTCCCAATGTAATGGCAACCAGCTTTGGTCCCATGGCAAGGAGTTGATCTGCAGCCTGCTCATAACTTTTCGCCTCTGTCAACAGAGTACTCTCTTCATCCGATACCTTCATGACATCTACCAATTCTATGACAGATCTCATTTTTTTCACTGCATACTCTTTGCTCTTCCAAAGAGACGAGCGATAATTTGGATCATAGGAAATAAGTACACCCGCTGCTTTTGCCATAAGATAATATCCGTATTCTATTCTTGTATATTCTACTGAATCTTCCAGATTATGATCCCCATTTTTAGATACTCCATCAAACTTCATAAGCCAGTATTCAAATCCATCACCAGCATTAATCTGTCCACTTTTTATTTCTCCCGTATCTTCATTCCATGCAATCAGCGCCTTTGCTCTTGCACCACCTGCAGATGTTCCCAATAGCACAAGCTGGCTATATCCAGCATTATCTTTCAGATTAATCAGCTTATCTTTTCTATCAGATAATACATCAGATGCAAACTCTACCATTTTCGATATATTAACATCCTCTATTGTACTGTCAAACGGACTTGTTGCTGGTATATATTCTAATGCACCCATACCTCTTTTTCCCGTATAGCACAGTCTGTCTATAACATTAAATTCACTAATTGATTTTCCCTGCTCAGCCAGCCATCTGTCTATAATTTTATTACCAAATTTATCTGGAAGTGAATCCGCTACCAATCCAGGTGCTCCATGAAATGCTGTCCTTGCAAGTTCCGGAAATTCATACACTCTTTCTGATAATGGCATATGTATAGGTGATACCTCAATATTACTCTTTAAAAAATCTTTATCATATTCAAATGCAACAACCCCATTTGCTTCATTCATATGAATTATTCCAATTCTTGTGCCCCAAAGCATTACCTCCGCTGTATTTATCATTCATCTTCCCCCCATTTAAATCCAGTATCTGCTTTTCTTTTTGCAGATGCTCTCTGCCTTGTTTTAACATTTTTCAAATAAGATGATGGCCGGTTGTTCATATCTGGTATCACATTCACGAAATTATTCATAAGCTCCATCGCATTCATTAATTTCATAAAATTAACAAGACTTATATCTTCTCCACTTTCAAACCGAGTAATACTTCTTAATGAAACGCCTGATTTATCCGAAAGTTCTTTCTGTGTTAATGGATAACTTATCCTATATGCCTTAAACCTGATAACAACTTCCTCATAATCACTAATCATAATTAAACATCTCCAAATCCATAAATCTTATATATCTTATTCAAATGTTTTTTGTATTGTATCACATTTGCAATTAATTAGCAATATATGGCGTGTTAAGTCATATTTTAATACTTAATACGCCATATATTGCTAGTTATTTTTTATTTTGTGTGGCAGTCGTACCCGAAGAATTTTTCTTTTAAACATCTGGCTGTTAAAAGGTATCACAGGATAAATGTAGCTTTTTCCTGATATTGTCCTGTTAAAGCATACAAGCACTATCGCAAATATGACTCCTGCCAGA
>ERZ824488.1214-NODE-1214-length-29568-cov-8.727442_pt1 | contig 29568 bp, 22 predicted proteins | sample MGYA00519936_ERZ824488 | MGnify/ENA primary metagenome ERZ824488 (study PRJEB31778, sample SAMEA3449153) | human gut metagenome | biome: human gut; feature: human-associated habitat; material: faeces | place: United Kingdom | collected 2010/2012 ... | reverse complement strand
TTAAGTAATATTTGGTTAAATCGTTTTGCATGATTAATGATTTTACAGTTATGTTGACTCCTTTTTCTTCACCATTTGCCAGATTATATGCAGTTAAGATATAATTTCCAGGTCTTAAATTAATTCCCATATCTGCTACACCATCTTTATCCGTGGTTTTAGTGTAAAATACTCCATTAATGTTAAATTTAACTTCACTGTTAGCTAATGCTTTTCCTGTGCTGTCTAAAAATTTGGCATAGAATCTTGTAGCATTCTGATACATTTTAACTAAATTATCTGCCATAATAGTGGATTTTACAGTTACTGTTGCATTAACTGAACTTTCATTATATTTAACTGCTACATTATAGGTTCCGGCACCTAAATTAATAGCCATAGAAGCTATTCCTTCATTATTGGTTTTTCTAATGTAATCTTTACCATTAATATTAAATGTTACATCAGCGCCAGCTATCGGATTGCCCTTACTATCAACTAATTTAGCTGTAAGGCTTTCAGGACCTTTGTAATATTTTACAAGATCATCAGCAGTTAATGTAAATGTTTTTTTATTAACAGTTATAGTTCCATTTGCAGTTGCCTTATCATATTTATTATCACCATAATAAGTTACAATAAATTCATGAGTTCCTGCAGAAATATATGGAATAATAACTTTAGCAGTACCATTATTAACTTTTGCAAAGTAAGGTCTGTTGTTCATAACTAAAGTTACATTACCAGTAGCATCTTTAGGTAAAATTACAGTAACTGTAGCATTTTCACCCTCATTTACCTCACTAACATTAACTTTAATATCATAACCTGATATTTTAGAAACTTTAAATGAAGTACTGTTACTTGAAGATAAATACTTATCATCACCATTATAAACAGCAGATACAGTATAATCGCCACTAGCTAAATCTTTAACAGTTAAAGTAGCTTTACCATCTTTAATCCCAACAGTTTCAGTCTTATCACCAACAGTAAAAGTAACATTACCAGTAGCACCAGAAGTAATGCTAGCTACAATAACAGCATCCTCGCCCACTTTAATATCATCAGCAGATACAGTAATTGAAGAAGGAAGTTTATTTACATTAAATGTATAAACTGCGCTGCTTGTTAAATACTTAGCATCACCATTATAGGTTGCTTCTATTTTATAATCTTCAGCAGTTAAATTTTCAATAGTTACAGTAGCTTTACTGTCTTTAAGCTCAACAACTTGTGATTTACCATTAATAACAACAGTAACATTACCAGTAGCACCAGAAGTAACACTAACAGTCACAACAGCATCTTTACCAATTTCAATATTATCTACAGAAATATCAACTTTTGACTCAAGTTTAGTAACATTAAATGAAGCTGTTGTTTTTGCACTTCCATATTTATTATCTCCATTATATTGAATGGTAGCTGTGTATTGGCCAGCATTTAAATTACCAATAGATATTGAAGCTTTACCATTTTTAATATTTGCACTTTGTGTAATATTTCCAATAACTACTTCAACACTACCTGTAGCATCACTAGGAAGTTCGATATTGATAATAGCTTCTTCACCTACTTTAATATCCTCAACAGTTACATTAATAGCTGGAGTGACTTTACCTACACCTAATGCATAAACTGTTTTATTAGAATAAACATAGACAGTACCGTTTTTATCCATAACTATTGGTCCTACAGCTGAAGAATCTGCAGCAAATGTCCATAATAATTTAGCATTGCTATCAATAGCTGATACTTTTCCATTATCTGATCCTATATAAACAGTTCCATTATTATCAATCATTATAGAAGATGCTTTATCTCCAAAGTTATAGAAAACAGAAGTTTCACCTTTGTTAAATATATCTATTTTATAGACATTTCCATCACTGCCAACAGTGTATAATACACCATTTTCATCATCTAAAGCTAATACACTTCCATTTATAGCTATTTTAGTAGTCCATAATTTATTATTTATGGTTAATGCATTAACTTTTCCATCTTTATCAAATACATATATATTATCATTAGAGTCAATTACCGGACATCCTACAATACCAATTCCGCCAAAACTTCCAATTACAGTTTTACTTGTAACATTGATTATTTTAAGACCATCTTTTGTATTAACAGCTACTAATCCATTACCAATTAATGTAGGTGCACTAACTGGCTGGGATCCTAAAGCAATCATAGTAGGAGTTCCTCCGGATTTCCACATATTATATGGAATAATTACTAAATTGTAGCTTTGGCTGCTGTACTGATATTCTCCGGAAATGTATACATTAGCATTTTCATCTACAACTGGTGAGAAAATACTTGAACCTTGCCAAATATTGGAATTATATTTTTTACCAGTAGTGGAGTTTATAAAGTATATTGCATCTCCAGATTTTGGAGCAATAATAATATCACGGGAAATAGCTATTCCGGAAGAAATTTCCATTCCAAATGAACCTGCAAATTTCCATCTTAAAGTTCCATTTGAAGAAAATGAGTAAATTCCGTCATTACAGGCTACATAAATGTTTCCTGCATTATCAATAGCCATAGAACCGTTAATTTGGCTTCCGCTTACAACATAATTCCAGATAGCTGCACCATTACTATTTCCTGTGTAATTTGTTTTTCCAGTGTTTTTAGTGTCAAATCCGTCATTATCCCATTGAGGAACAGGATAACCGGTTATTTTAATATCGGTTGTATTTTCACAACCATTATACAATCCATTACCACTATAAACTACTTTAACAGTATAATTACCTGCTGCTAAATCAGATACTTTTAAGGAAGCTTTACCAGTATCTTTATCAACTTTTACAATGGTTGATTTATCTCCAATTGTAATATTTACACTGGATCCGTCACTACCTGGAGCTGGTATGACAATTACAGAAATAACAACATCTTCACCTACTTTAGCATCATTTGCATTTACAGTTAAAGTAGAGTTAAGTTTGCTTTTACTAAATTGCTGTGTAGCTTCGCAGCCAAAGTAGTTATTATCTCCATTATAAACTGCATGAACAGTATGAAGTCCATCATCAAGATCAAATAAAACAATATATGCATTACCATTTTTAATATTTGCATTTTTTGTTTTACCATCAACAGTGAATATTACTTTACCTGTTGCATCTTTTGGAAGGTTTACAACAATTGTAGTTATATCATCAACTATATCCACATCAATATCCATTGATGAAGCTATTTTATTAACTTTAACTGAAGATGTAGCAAGAGCTTCTTCGTAATTATCATCACCATTATATTTAGCTGTAATTTCATACTCTCCGCCAGTTAAACCAGATATTGTTGTAACTCCAGTACCATTTATCAAATCAATAGTATAATCTTTGTTATTAATCTTAACTGTAACAGTACCTGTTGCTTTACTGCTTTCCAAAGCTACTTTAATTACAAGGTCTTCTTTTACCTTAATATCCTTAGTATAAATATTTAAATTTGTAAATGCTTTACTTACATCAAATTTTAAAGTGCTGGTTACACCGTAAAGATTAGTAGTTACTGAAGCTTCTCCAGTAGCAGTTGGAGTAAATATAACCTGCAATTTACCGTCAATAAATTTATCACTAACAGCAGTTGCTATACCATTAATGGAAGTAATATTTAAAGTATCCAATGGCAATTTGTCTCCAGCATCATATTTGCTAATTTCACCTTTACTAGAAATTACATTAGCTAAATCAACAGTTATTATTGCATTTTCACTGAAATTCAATTTATCAACATTACTTGTTACATTTAAGAATAACCAATTGTTTAACTCTTTTCTTGGTGCAGCAGTTGCATTTTCAGCAGCATTTCCCCACCAGTTATTATCCAATACAAATGATGCGGAATTACCTACTGTTGAAAATACATCACCTAAACTTGGTAGTTTTTGTTTATTTCCTAAAAAGATTGAATTTACAGCTGTAAGTACACATTTTTTCATAACATAAGCAACACTTCCCGCAGATGCATAGTTATTAATAAATACTGAAGATGAAATTTTAATCTGATAGTTATCAGTAGAACTTGAATCAGCAGCCAAACAGCCACCTCTACCTTCTCCAGTGTTATTTATAAAAATAGAGTCAATAATATCTAATCCCTGATTAAAATTACTGCTTTTTACATAAATACAACCTTGATAAACACTGTTATTTTCAAAAGAAGTACCTGAAATTATTCCCTGTTGGTCTTTAAGGTCCAAGTAAATTAAATTACCTACATCTGAAGTTCTTTTCTCATTTGCAGTATTATTTACAAATTCACAGTTAATCATTTCTAAATAATTAGCATAAATGCATTTGAAAACATTATTATTGCTAAATTTGGAATCTGAAATAACTAAATTAGCTACATTAACAAGAATATCTTTTTGATTGTTTGAATAAAAGTTACAGCCAGTTATTTCAACTTCACCAGCATCTAATCCATTGATAATTTCACCATTAGATACATCAGCAAATTTCAAATTATTAAATGACACATTTGCATTGTTTGAAATTTTAAATATAGGAATAGCTGAATTAGATCCGCCAATAGTAGCTTTTCCATCACCAACAATTTTTAAATCATTGGTAATATTTAACCCATATTCATTGTAATTTCCCTCTAAAATATAAATTCCATTAGTATTTAAAGAAATAGCTTTAGCTATTGTACGTACCGGTGAATTTTTACTTCCGTTATTGTTATCATTACCGTTTACAGACACATAAACATACTGAACAGGTATACCGTTTACAGTAAGATTATTTGAGTTAGTAGCACCGGCAACTGAACGTACATATACTTTATGTTCTTTACCATCATTAAAAGTTAAATTAAAAGACTCACTATAAACTGTTTTTAAATAAACATCATCTACATAAACAAAATAACCTGATTTGGATAAAATATCAGAATCATAATATTTGCTATTTTTTAAATTAAACTGAATATTTAATACTGTTGTATTGCCAATTCTTTCTTCTTCACTGATTTTAGATTTGGAAAATACTAAAGAATTGTTATAATAATAGTTGTCAGACAATTCCAGTACAGATTTGGAAAGATCAATTACTAATAAATCACCAGATTTAGTATGATTAATAAATTTATTACCTACCAATCTAACATTTGGAGATCCGTAACCCTGTGCCTGATTTGCACAAATTGCAGTACCTATAGATGCTGAATTAGTTATGAAAGTAGTGTTGTATACATCTAAATCACCAGCATCCATTATTGAAATAGCTCCACCACGACCAGTACCTGTTGTAGATTCATTAGTAAGAGACCAGCAATTGTTTACATTATATTGGAATAATGAGTCTTCAATATAAATATGTGGGTTGGTTCCGTAGAAACATGCACCAATAGCTCCTCCACCATTGTTGGTTGTACAGTTATTCCTTGTAAAAGTGGTATTGTATATCTGCAAATAACTGTAAGTATACAATGCACCACCATTCCATCCTGCTACATTATCTGTAAAATTAGAATCATATATTGTTGTATTTGCTCCGCTGTGAGTGTGTATTGCTCCAGCCCACCAAAATGCACTGTTTTTATAAAATGTAGAATTTTTAACAATCAATTGCCCGCAATTATTAATACAGCCAGGTTCTGTTGTAGCATAATTATTTTCAAAATAACAGTTTTCAACTAACATATGTGAAGTATTGCAGTTTAAACCAGCATCAGGATCATAAACACTTAAAACACCAAAACAGGTATTAATATTTGTAAAATTACAATTTTTAACAGTTGTATAACCTCTTTTAATATAGTAAACACAGGCATGACTTGATAAAGAAGTTATATTATCAAAAGTACAGTTTTCAAGCAAATTACCTGTGCAATCACCAGCCAACTCTACAAACATTCCACTATCCAAAGATGTTTTTTGTGAAAGAATCATCCATTTAAATGTCAAATTAATTAATTTTAAATTAATTCCTGAATTTTCAGGAGTTTTCATCGGAGTATAATAAATTGTAAATGCATCAGATGATTTATCTCCAAAATAAGCTCCATTATTTCCTAGGATAGTTACATTATTTCGAATAATAATCTGATTAGATTCATCAACTCCATCGCCCGGATAAAAATTAGTATTTTCCTTTAATTGAAGCACATAGTTTTTATCTGTTTTTTCACAGTATGTTTTTAGTTCACCCCAATTATTTACAATAATCACATCATCAGAAGGATTGGCTACCGGAATATCAACATTACTGTTAACTTGAGCAGAATCCTCCATAATTCCCATTGAAGAGTCATCCAATCCCATATCAGATGAATTAACGTCATTCAAATCGTTCGCACTTACACTACTAACTCCTAAAAGGAGAATAAGTAGCATAATGCCTAAAAAGAATTGTTTATTGAATTTCATAAATAATCAACCTTTTTACCAAATTAAAATATATTTTATATTTAATAAAATTTTTTTTACATTTATAAATTTTAGTTTAAATAATATATAATATTATAGATAACTTAACCAATCAACATTTATAACATATAAATAACAAAAATATCTTTAAAAGAAAAACAAAGTGATTTTAATGGTTAAATGTTTAATGGTTCAGGGAACATCATCAAATGCTGGAAAAAGTATGCTTGTAGCTGCATTATGCAGAATATACAGAAACAGAGGCTATAAAGTAGCTCCTTTTAAATCTCAAAATATGTCTTTAAACTCATATACAACTAAAGAAAATGGAGAAATAGGAATAGCTCAAATGTTACAAGCAGAAGCTGCAATGATTGAACCAAGTATACATATGAACCCGATTCTTTTAAAACCAAAAGGTGATTTTACATCCAATGTAATTATCCAGGGAAAATCCATCGGAGATATGAATTTCTATCAATACCAGCATGACTATCATGACAGGGCTTTTGAAGCCATTAAAGAAAGTTTCAATATCCTAAAAGAAAATTATGACATTATAATCATTGAAGGAGCAGGATCACCTGCAGAAATTAACATGCGTAAAGAAGATCTTGCCAATATGGAAATTGCACATATGGCTGATGCAAATGTTATTTTAATAGCTGATATTGAAATGGGTGGTGTTTTTGCAGCTATTGCTGGAACATATGTTCTTTTAGATGATTATGACAGATCCAGACTAAAAGCCACAGTTATTAATAAATTTAGAGGAAATTTAGATATTTTAAAACCGGGACTTGACAGAATTGAAGAAATCACCAAAGCTCCAGTTTTAGGTGTCCTGCCTTATGATGAAACACTGAAATTACCTGAAGAGGATTCAGCATCATTAACAACACATGTATTTAATGAAAACAAGGACATTATTATTGGAGTTATAAGACTTCCTAAAATCTCCAATTTTACAGATATTGACCCCTTTGAGTTTGAAGAGGATGTCGGAATTAAAATGATTAATCTTAATGATGAAATTGGAGATGTTGATGCTATAATCATTCCCGGAACACGTAATTCAACTAAAGATGCAAAGGAGCTCTTTGACAGTGGACTTGCCGCCAAAATAATAGCCAAATCCCATGAAATTCCTGTTGTTGGAATCTGCGGAGGATATCAAATTCTCGGAAATATAATTTATGATGATGATAAAAAAGAATCCGATGTTGGAACTATTGAAGGACTGAAATTATTAGATATTGAATCAAAATTCCAACGCACAGAAAAAATCGTAACACAGTCTGAAGCTGTCATACCTGAAAAAGAAGATTTAACCGGAATAGCCGGTGCCATATTTGCAAAGATAGCTGGAGAGAAAGTAACAGGTTATGAAATCCATGAGGGTACATCACACCTGAACCCAAGTAAAGAAGTAAACCCATTGTTAAATGTTCAAAAAGGACAGGGAAATAATGATGAAGGTAACTTTGACGGAGCATGTAGTGGAAATGTCTTTGGAACATATTTCCATGGAATATTTCACAACTACAATTTCAGACGTGAATTTTTAAATTATCTAAGGGTCAGAAAAGGTATTGAAGCCAAAAATGGTGAAGATCCCTATGAAACACAAAAGGATTATTCATTAAATAAATTAGCACAAATTGTTGAAGAAAATATAGATATGGAAATTATTGATAAACTTATTTTTTCATAATATAGTAAACATAGCTGTAATCATCACTATTATTTTCATAAACTTCAATTTCTTTTTTAAAATCCTTTTTAAAGTCATTATCTTCCAATTTTTTAAGATTACTTTCCAGATTACTATAATAACTTTCAAAATCACTTTTTGGTAAAATAAAATAATCTATAAATTCATAACCTTCATCCTTTATTTTAGCTATTTTATTTTCAATCGTGCCAATCTCCGGATAATGTGTTTTCCAAAACTTTTTAGATTCTTTTGAAGGTTTTTGAATCCATGTCAGCTCAGAAATAATCAAATAACTGTTTTGCTTTAAAACACGTTTCCAACTTTTAAGTGCTTTAGCAAATCCCATGATATATGCTGAAGCTTCACTAAAAACAATGTCAAATTCGCAGTTGGGATAATCCAGATCATTCATGTCCATCTGACAGGTGTAAACCCTATTATCCAAATCATTGTCAGCTATTTTTTCATCCAAAACCTTCAAATAATGTGGAAATAAATCAATAGCTTCAATTGTTGAATTTTTAAAATAATCAGCCAGCAGCAAAGTTGAAGCTCCCGCTCCACAGCCAATATCCAGAATAGTTAATTGCGAATCATTATTAAAATCAATATAGTCAATAGCTTTTAAAGTGGACTTATCACTTCCCGGAGCCAATCTGTCCATATCCTTAAAAGCAGCATAAAAATAAAGTGGAATATCCATAAAAATCAATAAAAGAGAAATAATTCTCTTTTAAATAAAAAAAGAGTGAAATTAAATCTATTCAATGGATTCAATTTCAATGTCAAAAGTCATAGCTTTGATATTAGCTTTTTCACCAGCTTTTTTAATGGTGAATATTGGTGAGTCATTTAACATTAAATTATTGTTAATTTCTCTCATTTTGTTATTTAATACTTCTTTAGGATGGAAGAATTTACCTTCAGCTTCGTCAAAGTATTTGAAACTGTCAACAGATTCTCCTTCTAATTCATATTCGAATTTTTCACTTGGATTTTTAGTATTTACTGCTGTTATTTTAAATTTCATTTTTATACTCTCTCCAAAAATATTTCTAATTAATATATTATACTTTAAAGTATTTAAAAAGAGAAGATGATTATTTAATCAAGATCCCTTCCAAATATATGTACAGCTGCAGTACCTCCAGTACCACCGATATTATGAGTCATACCTATTTCTGCACCATCAACTTGACGTTTGCCTGCTTCTCCTCTAAGTTGCCATACAACTTCAGCAGCCTGAGCAATACCTGTTGCTCCAAGAGGGTGTCCACGAGCTTTTAAACCTCCAGATGGGTTAATTGGGAAATCACCGTCTATTTCTGTTTGACCTTCTTCAATAGCTATTCCACCTTTACCTTTTTCAGCAAAACCTAAGTCTTCTACAGCTAAAAGACCGTTGATTGAGAAACAGTCGTGAACTTCTGCAAGGTCAATGTCTTTAGTAGTAACTCCTGCCATTTCATATGCTTTTCTGGAAGCTACTCTAGTTGAATCAATAGTAGTTAAGTCTTTCCTGTTATGTAATGCAATAGTTCCGGAAGCCTGTGCAGATGCTCTTACATAAATTGGAGTATCAGTGTATTTTTTAGCATCTTCTGCAGGAACCATAACAACAGCTGCTGCTCCGTCAGAAACTGGAGAACAGTCTAAAAGTGTTAAAGGATCAGCTACCACAGTAGAGTTAATTACTTTATCCACACTAATTTCAAATGGGAACTGTGCATTTGGGTTGTTTTTAGCATTTTTATGGTTTACTACTGAAAATTGAGCTAATTGTTCCCTTGTAGTTCCATATTCATACATGTGTCTTTTTGCAATCATCGCATATAATGATGGGAAAGTAGCTCCTTGTTGTGCTTCCCATTCTTGATCAGATGCAGTAGCAATAGCTGGAGTAGCATCTACAACATCAGTCATTTTTTCTACACCTGCAGAAATTACAACATCATGGAAACCTGATGCAACTGCCATGATTCCTTGTCTTAGAGCAAGTCCACCAGATGCACATGCTGCTTCTACTCTTGTAGTTGGAATTGGATTAAGACCCATGTGATCAGAAATAAGTGCAGCAATATGTTCCTGGTCTACAAATAAACCGGAAGACATATTTCCTACATACATTGCTTCAATATCGTCTCCTTCAACTTCAGCATCCATAACAGCTTTTACACCTGCTTCAGCGATTAAATCTCTAAAAGATGAATCCCATAATTCACCGAATTTAGTTTGTGAAACACCTATAATTGCAACATCTCTCATAATTACACCTACATTTTAATTTTGCCTTTAAATTTAGCATAAACAGCATAATCAACATATTGTTTTCTATCAATGATGTCTTGTGTTTTTGGAGCTAAATCTCTTCTTTCTTTAATTTCTTCATTTACTGTTAATGTAAATCCGTCACTACCAGCACCAGATCCATATGAAACAACAAATATTTTATCTCCAGGTTCTGCAACATCTAAAATATTAGATAAAGCTAATGGAACTGCACCAGAATAAGTGTTTCCTATATTTGGAGTTAAAAGACCTTGTTGGATTTGTTCATTAGTAAATCCAAGTTTTTTACCTGCCCTTAAGTAAAATTTACCATTAGGTTGGTGGAAACAAGCGTAATCATAATCTTCAGGTTTTGAATCAGTTTTTTCAAATAAACCTTTTGCAGCACTTAATACATGTTTAAAGTATGCTGGTTCTCCAGTGAAACGGCCACCGTGAGATGGATAGTCTTGTCCTTCCCTTCTATAAAAATCAGGAGTATCAGTAGTAAAACTGTATGTTTCTTCAATATCAGCAAGAGTGTTATCTTTACCAATAATATATGCTGCACCTCCAGCAGATGCAGTGTATTCTAATGCATCTCCAGGTGCACCTTGAGAAGTATCAGCACCAATAGCTAATCCATACTCAATCATATTGGAATCCACAAGTCCCATAGTCATTTGAATTCCAGCAGTTCCAGCTTTACAAGCAAATTCTAAATCCGCAGCAGTTAAAACAGGAGTAGCATTTATAGCTTCTGCAACAATAGTTGCAGACGGTTTTACTGCATAAGGATGTGATTCAGAACCAATATAAATCGCCCCTATTTTTTGCGGGTCAATCTGAGCTCTTGCTAGAGCATATCTAGCAGCAGTTACTGCAATAGTAGCAGTATCTTCATCAGCAGAAGGTACGGATTTTTCGTTTACAATCAAACCCCTTGATAAAGCAACAGGATCATCTCCCCACACTTTAGCAATTTCTTCTACTTTTATTCTATATGACGGCACATACGCCCCATATCCAACAATTCCTACCATAGAATCACCAAGATTTTTTTAATTTTTAATTTAGTTAGAAAACTAACTTTAGTAATTTAATCTTTATAAAAAGTATTATATAAAAGTAACTAAAAAAACTAATCAGTATAATAAGAATTCAGAAAAAAATAAGAAAATTAGATAAAACAAATGCAGTTGCCGGGATTCGAACCCGGGTTGTAGGCTTGGAAGGCCCAAGTAATAACCAGACTATACCACAACTGCATAAATGCGGCGTCCGGGATTTGAACCCGGGTCTCTAACGTGGCAGGCTAGAGTCTTAACCAGGCTGGACTAACACCGCATAACAAACAACAATTATACTTTTGTTTTGATAGTATATAAAGTTTTGGGTAAATCTACATTCCAATAATTTGTTTAAAAATCATTTTATCCTGATTATCAAATGTTTTAGTAAGAATAATAGCTATTAAATAAACCACAACACCTACAGGAATAGCTAACCATAAATTAAGATTAAGAAGATGTAAAACAACACCCATAACACCTGCACAAAGTATAACTTTTAAAATATCAAATAACAGATGTTTATCAGGAAGCTGATTAATTTTATAGATAGTATATAACTCTAAAACTAAAATTAAAATCTCACTAATTACAGTAGCTACTGAAGCACCATAAACTGAAAAATGAGGTATTAAAATAAAATTTAAAACAACATTAAACAGAGCAGCCAAACAATAAATTTTAGTAACTGCAGTTTCCCTGTGAGATGCATTTAAAATCATGGAACAGGCACCGTTAATAAACAGGAAACAGACAGTCCAGATCAGGATTTTTAAAACTTCACCTGCCTCTGCATACTGATTACCGTAACATAATGAAATTACATCTCCGCCGTAGAAAAAGGTAGCAATAGCTATTGGAATAGTAACCATGGACAGATACTTAATAGACTTGACAAAACTAAACTGCAGCAAATTTCCATCCTGTTTAAAGAGTTTACTCATAACCGGGAAAATAACAGAAGTGTAAATTGTATAAAACAAAGTCAAAACATTGATTAACTTATAAGAAGAATTATAAAGACCTGTAGCATAAGTATTTGCAAACTGAGTAATCATAACCATATCAATTGAATAATAAATCATATAAAATAAACTAGTTAATGCAAAAGGAAGACCTCCGATAACTAACTTTTTACAAAAAGCCCTGTCAAATAAAGGTTTTGGAACAATAATCTTTTTAGATAAAGCTAAAGTTGCATAAACTAAACCTATTACATTAGCTGCAATATATGCTAAAGTAATTCCCCATAATCCATAATCTGTAAATGTAACAGCTACAATAAATATAAATGTTAAAACATTGAGCAAAGTATTTGTAATAGCCTGATACTTCATCATTTCATGAGCCTGGAATGAAGAATACATTGCAGTTTGAAATGACTTAATTACATTTTCTACAGCAAACAGGAAACAGATTATAACAGTATAATTATCCCAGCCTAATATAAATAAAGCCAGTGATACAACTGATAAGTAAAATACTGACAATATTAATTTAATACCTATAGCATTTCCCAAATATTTCCTTTCAGAGTCAAAATCTGTAGAAATGGATCTGACAATATAAGTAGTAACTCCTAAATCAGCACAAACACCAAAAATAGTTGCAAAAGAAGTAGCTGTACCTAAAAGACCATAATCAGATACACCTAAATAACGAGCAGTTAAAATAGTCCAAACAAAAGCACAGACACTTGTTATGATTTGAGAAAACATTAACCAACTCATATTTGCAAAAACAGTTCTTACTCTACTCATAATATTAAACTCACAAATTACTAGGATTAATATATATCAGTTTTCTATATTAAGCTTTACCTAAAATTTGTTTAATTATGAGCTTATCCTCTTTATCAAAGAATTTTATAAGAGTAATAACTACCAAGTAAACAATAACACCAACTGGAATAGCTAACCATAATGACATGTGAACCAAGTAAAATACTCCGCCCATTACAGCAGATGCAATGATTATTTTAATTAAATCAAAGATCAGATGTCTGTCAGGAAGTTGATTTATTTTACCAACCATATACATTTCTAAAATTAAAATTAAAACATCAGTTAATACTGTTGCAAATGCAGCCCCATGTGCTGAGAAATAAGGTATTAAAAATAAATTTAAACCTGCATTAAAAACTGCAGCTAAAGAATAAATCTTTGTAACGGAAGTTTCTTTATGAGATGCATTTAAAATCATAGAACAGGCACCATTAATAAACAGGAAACAGACAGTCCACACCAGTATTTTTAAAACACTGTCTGCATCAGCATACTGATTACCATAACAAAGATAAATTACATCTCCTGCATAAAAAAAGGTAGCTACAGCTATTGGAATAGTAATCATAGATAAATACTTAATGGATTTAACAAAACTAAGACGCAGCATGTCTTGTCCTTGTTTAAATAGTTTACTCATAACCGGAAAGATAACTGCTGAATAAATTGTATAAAACAAAGTCAAAACATTAATTAGCTTGTAGGTGGAATTATAAAGTCCTGTTGCATAAGTAGTTGAAAATTGAGTAATCATAACCATGTCAATTGAATAATATAATGTATAAAACAAGGTAGTTAAAGCAAAAGGAATTCCGGCAATTATTAATTTCTTAAAAAATTTCAAATCAAATAATAATTTTGGAACTATAATATGCTTTGTTAAGGCAGCAATACAATAAATTAAACCAATTAAATTAGCTATAATATATGCAAATGTAATTCCAAGCAAACCAAAATTAGTGAAGCAAATTATTACAATAAATACTAAAGTTAAAACATTAAGTAATGTATTGGTAATTGCCTGATACTTCATTTGTTCGTGAGCCTGGAATGAAGCAAAAAGCAAATTATAAAAGGATTTAATTAAACTTTCAATTGCAAATAAGAAAGTTATTAAAATAGTAAAATTATTCCATCCCAACAAATATGAAATAAAAATAACTAATGCCAAATAAATTACAGATAATATTAATTTAAGAGACAAAGCATTTCCCAAATACTCTGCTTCTACATCATAATCAACGGAAATTGATCTTGTAATATATGTAGTAACTCCTAAATCAGCAACAACAATTATAATAACAGAAAAAGAAGTTGCTGTTCCTAAAATACCATAATCAGATACTCCTAAGTAACGTGCAGTTAAAATGGTCCAAATAAAAGCACAAACACTGGTAATGATTTGAGAAGCCATTAACCAGCTCATATTTGCAAAAATTGTTCGGACTTTATTCATAATTTAACCTTAGAAGTATTTGGAAAATGATATTATATTGTTTTTAATAATTAAGCTTTTCTTGCAGTTACACAAATCCAGTCATTTTCATCATTGATAAATGCCTGAAAATCTTTAAAACCTGCTTTTTTAAGAGCTGATTCTAAAACATCTTCAGAATAAATCTTCATATCCAATAATTCTATTAAATCTTCATATTTATCCATTTCACCTTCCCTGTAAACTGCTTCATTACAGAAAAAGACTAATCCATCTTTTTTAAGAATCCTATTTACTTCTTTTAAGTCATTTATAAAATCCGGCCAGAAATAAATTGTTTCAAATCCTGTTACAATATCAAAGCTTTCATCTTCAAACGGCATTTCAGATACTGAACCCTGTAAGACTTTAACTTTACCTTCATTTATAGCCTGTTTATTTAAATCAGCAGATTTTTCAACACTTACTTCAGAATAATCAATTCCTACAACACAGCCATCATCACATATCTGTTTGGCAAAGCGTTCAAGGTTTCTTCCACCACCACATCCAATATCTAAGATTTTATCTGCTTCATTAATGTTAAAATGACTGACACCCCATCTTGCCATTGTTTCATGAGATTTGTTCATTCTGTCAAGTATTTCATGACCTAATTTTCCTTCAGGTTTTCTTGCATTTTTAATAAGTTTTTTATCTTCCACATTATTGCCAGTATTTACTTTATCAGACATGTTTTATATTCCTCCTTATTTTTTCATTCCTTTACGTGTTTTAATAGCTTGTCCTGTTTGGAAATCCATAATTTCACAGGCTCCAAGTAATGCTTTACCATAAGCAAGTAATTTATCCTCTTCATTTACAATTAGAACTTCATCTTTAGCTCTTATATCATCATCACACCCAATAACAAATTTGGCAAAGACACTTTTTCCTTCAAGTGAAAATGGTTCTGAGTCCTTATTAACTACAACTCTGTTTTTAGGATATTTTGTAGCTGCGTGGAGTCTTTTTGCCCCTTCTTTTGAAAGGATTAAAAAGCTGTCAGAAGCTCTCATATTTACAATTAATGTTTTTCCATCATAAATATGTCTTATCTTACCTGTTTTTTTACTTTTTTCAATGTTTATATTTCCCCTAAATAAAGCATCCCCTGCTCCAACACCAAACTGATAGTCAGCTATTGCCTTAACCTTTTTAAGGTCATCTTTTTTATATCTGATTTCATCAGACTGTGAATGAACATTATATAGTCCAATATCTAATTTTTTAATAACATTAGAATGAATCAATACCTGATCATAGTATTCTACAAATTCTGAAATGAAATCTTCAATAAATTCCAGGCTGCTTACATCCCAGGTTCTTGGAGATTCATTTTGACTTAAGGGATATATTTCATCAATTTCAAGCGGAATAAGGCCAAAGGGAATATCCAATACCATAAAATCAGTATTATCCAAATCCAATTCCTGTTCACTTCCATAAATATAGAATTTTCCAAGTTTACCTGAAACATATTTGCTGTAAGGTTTACGTGAAGGAGGCAATATTACCAGATCACGTTTTCTGGGCATCGCCCTTAGCTTTTGAATATGTCTTAAAACTTCACTTCGGTATAATGATTCTGAACCTGTATAGAAAAATGCTGATTTTTTACTTCTCGGATCATATTTTTCCAAATCATCACTATAATTACCTAACTGACGAAGAGCTTCCAGCAGATTAGGATGTGCTCTGCAGCGTTCTTCAACAAGTTCCATTAATGAACCTTCATAAATTGCCTGTCTAATTAATCTTAACTCGGCAAATGAAACATTTAAATTATGTTGAGCTATTAAATCCCTTCTTTTTTCTTTAGGCATAGCTCTTAAGTCATCTGGAGTGTAGTTACAGCAAACTTCACAGGAACATGGCATTTCCTGTAGGTTTTCAAGTTTGTAAGTTCCCCTTACAGATAATAAACGGTCATCTTCAGCATATAAAATATAAGCTGCTGAGTCAAATAAATCACAGCCCATAGCTACAGCTAAAGCAAAAATCATCGGATGACCTGCACCCATTAAATGACGAGGTTTACTGTCAGGCAGGTGTGCTACACTATTCATTACAACATCAACAAGCTCCTTATAATGATAGGATTCCATTAAAGGAACTACAGCACCGATAGGATATAAATCTGCATCTAATTTAGTCAGTTCATCTGCACATTTTCTTCTTAAATCCGGAAATGTTGAGCCCTGAACTACAGAATTCAGTTTCATTTCCATATTTTGAGAATTTCTGTAATCAATAGCTTCCTTAGCTCTTTCTAATGTAATTTCCAAATCTGCTTCAGCCTTTTCACGAGTAACAAAAGGTGCTGTTGGAATATCTAAACTGGTTCCAATATCTGTTTTAATTAATTCCTGAAACTCAATAACTTCTTTATTTGTAATATCAACATCACCATAAACAGATAACTGAAATGAACCAGAATCTGTCATAATAGGACCATCAAAATTAATTAACTTATGAAGTCCAATTTCAGCAGCTTTCTTTTTTAAATCCTCATCTTTGTAAATTAAATAAGCATTTGTAATAACTATATCTGCCCCATATTTTTTAACATCAATAGTTTGTTTACGTGGATGGATAACCGGCATTAAATTAGGAGTCTTTACATCACCAGAGTTAGTTTTTAAAACACCAACTCTGCCTCTATTATCTTTAGCTTTAATCTCGAACATTTAATTAACCTTATTTTATTAGTTAAAATAAAATTTAAATTAGAAATTATATAAATTTTCCTCATTTTTAAAATAAAAATTGAATTGAAAATATTAAATTCCGGAAAATTTGTCTAAAACCGGAATTTTACTCATCAGTCTAATGAAAATATTACATACTATAAATACGATAATCCATTCTAAAATTATAGTTAATGCAGCATTTCTCATAATATCAAATGAAATAATTTTATCTAAAATATTGATAAATAAAACATTAGCTAAATAAACTCCATAACTTCCAATACCAAAACAAACAGCGGCATTATTAATTGATTTGGAATATTTTTCCCAATCTGTGTTTGATACCATTATAAATATACCAATAGCCTGAAGACATGCATTTGGAGTTACATCACCTAAATTAAAGAATAATAAAGATTGTCCCCCAATAGCCATAGAAGACAATATTGTTCCTAAAAATGACACTAAAGTTCCAGCTACAAACAGCAATAGTCCGAAATTTCTATTTTTTAAAATAGATTTCTGTTTAATATACAAATAATATCCCAATATAAAATAACCAATACTTCCTGTGAAATATTTTAAATAATCATATAATAAAAAATCCACATTTGAAAATCCTACAAAGGAAAATAAAGCCCATACAATTAAAAAATATTCAATTTCATAAATTTCAGCATTATGCAACCATGTAGTAATAATTGGTGAAAATACATAGAGTCCTAAAATCATGTAAACAAACCAGAATTCAATTGAAGCAATAGTAGGGTCTAAAAATGCTTGAATTAAAAAGTATCCAAATTGAAATAAATCAAATGAATGGTTAATCATTACAAATTTAGCTATTACATAAATTACCAACCAAAAAATAAAAGGAATTAAAATCCGTTTAATTCTTCGAGGAACAGATGAAATTGGTTGGTCTTTTCTTAAAATAAGAAATCCTGAAACCATGATAAATAAAGGAACACCAAATCTGGAAATTGATTCAAAAAATACTCCCCAATACCAATTTGGCTGAAACACACATTCCGGAAGTAAATATTTTGAAGAACAGTGCAATAACAATACAGCAAGTATTGCAATAGTTTTCAACCAATCAACCCAATATATGCGATTTTTACTAACATTAAAATTAAAAAATTCCAAAAGAAGTCACCATATAATAAATTGTATTATAACAGTATTTAAAATTATAGTAATTTAAATTTAAATTATATCAAATTAAGTAAATTATCATAAAAAGAAATTCGGCAAAAATCATGATTTTTAAATAAAATACCTATATTTTATAATAGATTTATATTAATCAAAAATTAATTATTTAAATAGATTAAAATGAGTTATGAAAAAAATGCTAGAGTAATTAACGATGATATTTTTGATTTAATCAACAGCTGTTTTGAAAAAGAAAGAAATAGCAGAAATATTAATTCAAGATGTAATTTTTTTGATGAATACAAGGATTATTTTGTTTTAACTGATGATGGATCATATTCTATTAAATCAAAAGAAATAAATCACAAAGTTGAAACCCTACATACATCTACTGGTGCAATAAGTGAATCATTTGAAAAATTTATTAAACCTATGAAATTTAATTATAATGAGGACATAGCTATTTTAGATATTTGTGCAGGACTTGGATATAATTCATCTGCAGCAATAGCTGATTTTATTAAAAACAGCTCTGATTCTAATTTACAAATAGATATGGTTGAAATTTCAAAAGCTACTCTTGCATGTGGTCTTTTAGTTCCCTCACCAATTCCGGAACATGACATTACAAAAAAGGCTATTGAAAATGAATTAATAAAAAAGGATTATGCTAGCATCAGCTATGAAAAATGCGAAATTCCTGAAAATATTGATATTAATGTTTATATTGAAGATGCAAGACAAACTATTCAAAATTTAGAAGATAACTATTACGATGCAATATTTTTAGATCCATTTAGTCAAAATATGGCTCCGGAATTGTTTTCTCTGGATTTTTTCAGACAGTTCAGACGTGTAATTAAAGACAATGGTATAATAGCTACTTACACTTCTTCTGCACCAGTTAGAGCGGGTTTTATAGAATCAGGATTTCATGTTGGACAAGGTCCTATTTTTGGAAGAAAACAGGGAGGAACTTTAGCCAGTCCAAATCCGGAAGTTCTAGATAAATCCCTTCCAAAAAACGATGAAATTAGAATAGCTTTATCAGATGTAGGCATCCCATTTAGAGATCCTAATCTAAACAATAATAGTGATTTTATTTTAGATAAACGAAGTGAAGTCAGACATAATGCACGACATAACACTAAAATATCTTCTGCTGTTAAAACACCAATCTTTTTAACTAAAAAAATGGATGATGAAAAATTAAAAAGACGTGTTGAACGTAACTTAGCTAAAATGAACATTCCATCAACTACATCCAAAGAAGCTTTCTATATTTTGGAATGTGAAGAAAATTATAAAGAAAAACAGGATTTAAAAAACAATTCAAGAAACAGAATACTTGATATGATTAAAAAATTAGAAAAAGTAAAAAATGGAGATTATAATGCCAAATAAAGCATCTGTCCATTTTTTAATACATATGCTTCAGCTTTAGATGAACTAATAGTTGAAGTAACTTTTTTCAGATTTTTAGAACCTCCGCCATGATTTTTACCATCAATAGCTGAGAAATCGGCATCACATTTAGCACAGAATATATGGCCTTCTGCACTTCCGGATTCTTTTAAACCGGTAACTGGGAAAATTCCCCAATTTGCTGTTTCACTGCCTGCCCAGAATATTCCCCAGTAAAGTTTGTCACTTCCACAACATGGACATATCCTTTCAAATACTGATTTATAGAATTTATAACCATATTTACTTAATTCTCCAGCAGCTGAAGGCCTTCCAATAGACATGACATATTTTCCATCAGGAGAGATACCATAATTGCTGTAGTATTTAATTAAAGCAGGGTCTTCTTCTACATGAATTGTATTAAATGCTTCTTCTCCTGAATTTAAGTTTTTAGAAAATACAGCATGATCTCCTTTTGATAAAGAAAGATTTAAAGTAGCAATACCTTCTTTATTGGTTTTAACAATGTATTCAACACCATCAATTATTACTGATACATTAGCTGCACCATCATAAGTTTTAATTACTAATGTTCCAGTTTTATTTTCAACTAATGAAATATCCTCAGCTGAAATAGTAGTTAATACTTTAATAATATTTGATTTTGCTTCACTATTTAAATGCATAGCAGTTAAAATATACTCTCCAGGAAGCAAATTAATATTTAATTTAGCTATACCTTCAGAATCTGTTTGTTTTTCATAAAGCACTCCATTAATATTAAAAGTAACAGTACCATTAACTAAAGGATTGCCAAAATCATCTAAAAACTTAGCATAATACTGAGTACCATTCCTGAAGAATTTAACAATATTTTCACCAAAAACAGTAGACAATACAGTGATATTGCTTCCATACATCAAACCATTTGGATGAATTGCAGTTAATATATATTCATTTGGAAGTAATGCAATGTTTAATTTAGCTATACCACTTGCATTAGTTTGTTTTTTATAGAAAACACCGTTAATATTAAAAGTAACATTACCATTAACTAAAGGATTACCTGAACCGTCTAAAAACTTAGCATAATACTGAGTACCATTTCTGAAGAATTTAACAACATCATTAGCTTGAATAGTTGATAATACTTCAATATTATTAATTTTAGTAGTTATTTTATCTGCATAAGGATAAAATGTAGTTATTGTGTAATTTCCAGGATTTAAATTAATTCCAATAGAAGCTTTACCGTTCACTAATTCTTTTGTGTAATTCATACCATTAATATTAAAAATTACTAAAGATTTAGCATTGTCCTGATATTTTATAATTCCATCATTATTATATACAGATACTTCATACCTGCTTCCATTTCCATAATACATTGATAAATCTTTGCTGGAAATAATCGGTTCTTGAGTATCTGAAGATTTGGAATAAGTTACAATATTCGTATTATTAATCCCCGATGGAGGATCAACATCCACATCACCTGTTTCAGTATCATCAACTGCTGTTATATTTTCAGCATCTGAAGCTGCATTAACTGCAGATACAGACAACATGAAACAAAGCGTTATTAAAAATATTTTCATTTTATTACCAAACATAAGTTAACCTCTTATGAATCAAGAAATATTTTTTTCTTGTGTAGATACACTTTCTAGTTTTTCTTATAAAAAGCTTTTGAATTTCAAAATAAGCATAAATAGAGTTAAAATAGCTAAAATAAGTAATTTAAAGCTTAAAAAAAATACGAATAATTGTGAGTATTTAAAAATTGTTAATAAGTAATAATTAAAAATCCCGGAAGAGTTTTCCCAAGGTATTTAGTCAAATAAAGCTATGAAAATCAAATAAATAAATAATCATAAATTTAAATTAATTTAAAAACCTATTTTAATAATCAACAATAGCTAGTCACCTATTTTAATAATCAACACTTAATTAACTAGCTAAATTAAAATATAGTAAAAATTAAATTTAAAATCAGCTAAAAAACTATAAATCACCACAGTTAAAAAAAATTTTATACTACTGCAAAACAATTTATAAAAAACAGACAAATAAAGTGTAAAATTAGATTATATCAAATATTTAAACTAATTAAGCTAAAGCAAAAATTTAAACCAAGTTTTGAAAATAATTGTGGAAAAAATTGCTTTTCAATTAACTATCACAATAATACAAAAGAAAGTCAATTAAAATAATAGTATAATACAATAAATAGCAAAATAATAGCTATTTAATTAATATAATCAATAGCTACTTCAAAAATATATTTTTTAATCATCTACAAGCATAAGTTCTGAATAAGAATATAAAATATCTTTAATTCCGGATTTTGGATTTTCAAATTTAGATAAGCAGACTATTGCATCATCGTTAAAATCAATACTTTCCCCTAACTCCAACTCTTTTAAATTATTTAAATCCATTAATTCGGAATATTCTTCTTTTAAAGCTTTAACTTCAGGGTCTGTTTCATTAACCCACTCCTGATTAAAATATAAAAATAAATATGGGTTTTTATTAAATTCCAAAGCGAAAATGGCTTTGGATTCTTCCCCATCAAGTTTAAAAATTGAAATCATGAATTTTACTCCACAGTTACACATTTAGCTAAGTTTTTAGGTTTATCCGGATCCAAACCTTTTTCAACAGCCACATAATACGCAAGTAACTGCAACGGTACAATATACACTAAAGGAGCGATAATTTCATTAACATCATCATTTATAGCAAACAAATCATCAGATTTTAATTTTAATCTTTCATCCTCTTTAGAACCGACAGCTAAAATATCTGCACCACGGGCTTTAACCTCTTCTAAATTACTCATTGTTTTTCTATGGTTTTCTCCAGGAGGCAATATTACAACAACTGGAATTCCTTCATCAATAAGTGCAAGCGGTCCGTGTTTAAGTTCACCAGCTGCATAGCCTTCACCATGAATATAAGTAATTTCTTTAAGTTTTAGGGCTCCTTCCAAAGCTATCGGATAAGAATAACCTCTTCCAATAAAGAAAAAGTCACGGGCAAACTTATATTTTTTAGACATTGCTTTAATTGAATCTACTTCTTTTAATAACTCTTCAATGAAATCAGGAACTTTATAAACATCTTCAAGTAATTTTTCATCATCAGCCATCAATGCTGCAAATAAATAAATGGCAGTTAACTGACTTACATAAGTCTTGGTTGCAGCCACTCCAATTTCAGGACCTGCCTGAGTTTGTATCACATAATCGGCACGTCTTGTAATAGCTGAACCTGCTACATTAACTATACCTAAAGTTTTAGATGTTTTGTTAGCCAAATCCAGTGCTTTAAGACTGTCTGCTGTTTCACCAGATTGAGATATGAAAATAACTAAAGTATCTTCATTTAATGTATTTGCAGAATATTTAAATTCAGAAGCTAAAATAACATCTGTTGGAATGCCAGCTATAGATTCTAAAAGATATTTACCAGTTATTGAAGCATGAAAAGAAGTACCGCATGCTACAAAACAGATTCTTGAAATATCACCCAAATCATCAATAATTTCCTGAATAGTACTTTTTTCAGTTAAAGTGTTTCTAACTGCTGTAGCCTGTTCATTGATTTCTTTAATCATGAAATAGTCATAACCTTCCTTTTCAGCCATTTCTGGAGTCCAGTCAATAGTTTCAATTTCTTTTTCTACAACATTGTCAAATTCATCCTTAACTATTACTTCATTTTCATCAATAATAACCAGTTCACCTTTTTCAGGATAAATTATATCCCTTGCATATTCCAAGATAGCTGGAGAATCAGAAGCCAGATAATATCCGTCTTTACCAATACCAACAATTAAAGGACTGTCTTTACGGGTAGCTATTATCTTACCCGGTTCATTTTTACTGATAGCTGCTATTGCATAAGCCCCATGAATTATTCCAATTGTTTCACGTAAGGCATCTTCCAAATCAAATCCCTTATCCATGTATTTTTGTATTAAATGAGGAATAACTTCCGTATCGGTATCAGATTTAAATACATGACCTTCTTCTTCAAGTTGAGATTTAATATCCAAATAATTTTCAATAATACCATTGTGAACTACAGCCACTGACTCAGTTTCATCAGTATGCGGATGTGCATTAATTTTATTCGGATCACCATGAGTAGCCCAACGAACATGTGCAATACCATAATGACCAGGCATGTCAGCTAAATCTAATTTAGAATCAACCTCTTTAATTTTTCCTTTATCTTTTTTAATGTTAATACCATCACTAACTGTAGCGATACCTATTGAATCATAACCTCTATATTCTAATTTAGATATGCAATCTAAAAGAACAGGAGCTGCATTTTTATTGTTTTTTAATATGCAACCTACAATTCCACACATTGTTACACCTCAATAATTATAAATGTCTTTATAAAGACTTACTACATCTCCAATAATCAAAATAGCTGGAGTGTTAATTTTTTTATCAGCTATATTTTCAAGAGTTCCAAAAATCACATTTTCATCTGGAAGAGTACCGCTTTCTATAACACAGACTGGTGTATCTCCAGAACGGTATTTCATGATTTCAGTTGTGTTCTCTTTAATATTACCTATACCCATTAATATAACTAATGTATCAGCAGTATAATCCCACTTAACCTGACTTTCTTTTTTAGTAGGGTCTTCATGACCAGTTACTAATGTTACAGAGGTAGCTATAGCTCTATGAGTTACAGGCAGCCCAAGTGATGTTGGTGCTCCAATAGCTGATGTTACACCAGGGATTACTTCAAATTTGATATCATTTTCCATTAAAGCTAATATTTCTTCTCCTCCACGACCAAAAACAAAAGGATCGCCACCTTTAAGACGAACCACATTGTCATTTTCTTTAGCCTGTTTGACAATCAATTCATTAATCTGATCTTGTGTTTTATAATGTTCCCCAGCTTTTTTACCAACATATATTTTTTCGGCATCCTCCGGAGCATGCTCTAAAATTTCATCATTAGCCAAATAATCATATAAAACAACATCTGCTTTATTTAGAGCTTTTATAGCTTTAAGAGTTATTAAATCAGCATCTCCCGGACCTGCACCCACTAAATAAACTACCATCTAAATCACTTATAAAAATCCTTTAAAAAAGTTTAATCCATCGCTAGAACCTAATATTTCTTCACAGGCACGTTCAGGATGAGGCATCATTGCACAGACAAGACCTGACTCATCACAAACACTGGTAATAGCTTCCATAGAACCATTAGGATTTCTGTCTTTAAATTGTAAAACTATCTGATCTTGATCTTTTAATAAATCAATATCCTCTGTGTAAAACCTTCCTTCTGCATGAGCTATTGGAATTTGTAAAGTCTGACCTTTTTTAAATGATTTGGTAAAAGGTGTTCTGGTAGTTCCAACTTTTAAATCAACCCATTCACAGTTAAATTTAGGATTTTCATTAGTTATGAAAACACCTGGAACAAGGCCTATTTCACCAAGAATCTGAGCACCGTTACATATTCCTAAAACAGGTTTTTCTTCCTTAACTAATGATTTAATACCATCAATAACAGGAGTAATGGAAGCCATAGCTCCTGCTCTTAAATAATCACCATAAGAAAATCCTCCAGGAATTACAATACCGTCAAAATCTGTTAAATCCTCCTGATTCCACCAGATATATTCAGGAGTTAATCCTGCAAGTTCAATAGCTCTAGCTACATCCCTGTCACAGTTGGTTCCCGGAAATCTAATTACTCCAATTTTCATTATAAAAACTCCTTAAGCCCCGCAAGCAGAGTTTTGCGGAATAACAGTAATTTTATAATTATGAATTACAGGATTACAGAGTAATCTTTCACACATATCTACAACATCTTCCCTTATAGATTCCCTGTCTTCCCCTTCCATTTGGAATTTAATGATGTCTACAGTTTTAGCATTTTTAACATCATAACCAAGTAAAGCAAGAGATCTTTCAATAGTTGTAGCTTCTGGGTTTAACATACCTTCCTTAAGAGATACTTTAACTTCAATATCAAAAATCATTTCAAAAACTCCTTATAATTCTATTTTCTCATCATCAGGGATAATTCTATTATAAACTTCTACATAAGCATCCATAACTTCATTATCTTTACCTTTTCTGAACAATTCCTTATCTAACATATCTAAGGTTTCACTATCCCATAATCTGCATCCGTCAGGGCTAATTTCATCACCTAAAATAATTTCACCATTTTTATCTTTACCAAATTCAACTTTAAAATCAACTAAGATAATTCCGGCTTCCAAAAGGAATTTGGATAAAATTTCATTAATTTTTAATGCTTTTTGAGTTAATTCATCGATTTCTTCCTGAGTAGCTAATCCTAAAGCTTTAATAATAGAATCATTAAGCATAGGATCATGGAATTCATCTGCTTTAAAATCCATTTGAACAATAGGCGGGTTTAATTTAGTACCGTCAGCTATTGGATATTTACGAATTAAACTACCTGTAGCTATATTTCTAACAATAACCTCAATAGGAATCATGTCTAATTTTTTAGCTACCATAACATTAGTTTCAGGCAAATCAATAAATTGTGTTTTAATACCGTTTTCTTCCAATACTTTAAAAAGTTTAGTGGAAATAAGTGCATTATAAGAACCTTTTTTATTCATGACTTCTTTTCTTGCACCGTCACCTGCAGTCATATCATCTCTAAACTCAATGATAACTGCATCTTCATCATCAGTAGTATATACACTTTTTACTTTACCATTATTAATTAACTCTTTTTTATCCATGATATCAACAAATAATTTTTAAATTTATATTATGTATAATTTTGATTAAAATACTATATAACTTATTGGTTAGGCCACTAGTTTATTAATAAAATCTTGGAATGTAGATGTACTAACTGCAAATACATCTGAATAAAAATAAGGCTTTAATTTAGATAAAAAATTAAAAAACTCTTTTTTATTTCTTCTATGATTATTCTGCCTATTTTTTAAAAATGGGCTGTTAAATTCATAATTTGTTTTTGAAACTAACCAAAAGTATTTTTTAACATTAACTAAGTTTTCTTTAGCGAGTTTATCATCACCACAATAATTACACAAATAATCATAAATTAAAGAAATAGAATCAAATGGCTTTGTTCTAAGAGCAAGTTGATACTTATCAACCAAATATTTATGAAACTTAGATTTATCATTTACAAGTGGGCAATCGTGCTCACAATCTTTTATAACATCAATTGCTTTGTTAAGATGAAACCTAGCCATTAATTTATCTTCTTCATTGTTAAAATCAATATTTTTAAATTCAATAAAATGAAATACTTCATTTTTCTCATCTATAAACAAAGCATCGGTAGTGGATAATATATTGCCCTTTGATAAATTAGAAGCCATATCATCTAAACTAATCATGATAAAATCATTATCCACTAAAAAATTCCCATTGCCTGTTTTACTTAATTCAGTGATAGATTTTCCATATTCTTTTAAAATATTATCTTTAAATGAATTCATTATTCTAACCTACTCATTTAATTTATTAAAAATATTTTCTGCCCTAATTTCATCAATAATATCGTAAGAATCCCCTAAATTATTATACAAGGTTACTAAATTATCATAATCAATTTCTTCAAACTTAAATTTATTATTATCTAATTTTTTAGACAAGTAAAATTTCGATTCGTTGATAATGCCATATTTTACAGAAAAAACCTCTAAAGCTTCAATAAATTGTGGGCTATGAGAATTGATGTACAAATAAATATTTAACTCTTTAACTAATAATACCAATAGTTTAGCAAGTTTAACTTGCCATTCAGAATGTAAATTAATTTCAGGTTCATCTAAAATTAAAAAACTATTTTTTGTTAATTCATTATTATCAAGCAATAGTTGAATAGTTGCTAATTGTTTTAGTCCAGAAGCAGTATTTTCCATGGAAAAAGTTTCATCATCTTTTTTGAATATAAATACATCTTCTGAAGGAACATATTCAAAATTTCCCCCAATTAACTCATCAATTCTTCTTTTAAAATCATTTAAATCTTTAAAAAATTCATCACTATAAATTTCATCAGGATTTTTAATTTTTTTAAGTTTCCTCTCAAGTACTCGCAAATGATATTGAGAACTGGGATGATTATTTTCTAAAATTGAAGGAGAATCAATATAAATAACATTTTGAAAATTAAAGTAATTCAAAAAATCTTTACTGATGTTACTTTGGCTTTTTTCAACCCCAATTTTAATATCTTGATTAAATTCAACACCATTATAATTTCCATGAAACTTAATATGAGCATTACTAAATCCATTTAATGAACTACCATACTCTGATTCAATAAGAGCATTGAAAACTGTAATATACCTAGAATATTCATCCTTATTCAGTTTAATTATTCTAAATAAATCATTTAAATCATTAATACACAACTCTTTATCTTTAAAATCATAATTTTCTAAGGTAAGTGCAATATTACTATAAATATCATCAAATAGCTCTGAAGAAACAGAATGACGCATCAAAGAATTTCTAATTTGTTTAAATTTATCTTCCATTTCCTGTGATCCTTTAGTCCCCCAATATAGAACAAAATTTAAAAGTTTTGAATGAATATCCATATTTGCCAATTGAGTTCCTTCACTAGATGCTGCTGTTAGAAGTGAAAATAGAAACTTACTTGAAGTAGATTTACCTGTGCTATTTTTACCTACAATAACATTTATCTTTCCAATATCTAAATTTGCTTTATTAATCAGCCCAAATTTTCAATTTCAAGTAACATTTCAGCAGCCATAATATTATCTCCATTAATTGATTTCTTTATTAAATAGTATAAACTAAGGTATATATAAACTTATTTAAAATCTTAAAACTTAAAAATCCAATATATGTAAGTGTATTTTTATATTAAAAGCAATTTTACGAAGTTAAAGCAACTTTAAAAAGAATTTGATAAAATATTCATTTTATAAAATCGTGAAATACATATGCAAAAATAGATGTTTTAAATAAGCAACATAAAACTAAATCAATTACCACTCCAAATACACCAAAACTTAACTGATTTTCGTTGAATTTTATTTTATTCTTAATTTTTATAACACGGTTATTTTTTTATTGGTAATTTTAGCTTATTTTCGCAGATTTATCAAGAATAATACATCATGATTCTATTATTTAGTAAAAACATTGATTTTCATCTATAACTAAATCATATTCTTTAAAATAGAATATAAATTGTAAAAAATAAGATGTTTGTAGAAAAAAGAACTCATTTCCCTATCAAAACGGGACATATTTATCTTTTAATCTACAATTGGATATTATTTAACTGTTGTAGTTAAAATAACACTTAGGTCATTGTTTTTTCGATTTTTAAAGTGTCGTAATATTCTTCAGCATCTGGATGTTCAACAAAGCTATGAACTGCACCTTTATTTTCTTCAACAATTTGTTTAACATCATCCATACTAATTCTAAAGAATTCTTTACGCATATTAATTTTATTAACTCTTTTTTTATCAAAACGATTATGTAAATCTTTTTCTAAAGCATCATTGCTGTCAAGCTAAGCTTTTTTTTGATTTTTAGTTTTTTTTCATTTAATTAT
>ERZ824488.1213-NODE-1213-length-29587-cov-9.105072_pt1 | contig 29587 bp, 25 predicted proteins | sample MGYA00519936_ERZ824488 | MGnify/ENA primary metagenome ERZ824488 (study PRJEB31778, sample SAMEA3449153) | human gut metagenome | biome: human gut; feature: human-associated habitat; material: faeces | place: United Kingdom | collected 2010/2012 ... | reverse complement strand
TAGTCTGACGCCTAAAGCGTCTGGAAGCACATGACTTTAGTCATGTGAGGGTCACGATTCGGATAAATGTTAGTGAATGAAAACCATATTTTACTTTGCTTCCGCATAGGATATAGAAATCCCGTGCGGAGGTTTTTTCTATGAATCTTCTCTGGGGCGGTATGCTGCTCATTGGAATTTTATACGGGGCGTTTAACGGGCGGATGCAGGAGATCACGGATACGGTTTTAAGTGCATCCCGGGAGGCGGTGACGCTCTGCGTGACGATGACGGGGATTCTGGCTTTCTGGCAGGGGCTGATGGAGATTGCGAAGGATGCGGGACTCACGGAAGTGCTCTGCGGGAAGATCCGGCCTCTGGTCTGTTTCCTTTTTCCAGAGATTCCGGAGGACCATCCGGCTTATGAGTCGATTTCCATGAATTTCATAGCCAATTTCCTGGGTCTTGGCATGGCGGCCACTCCGGCGGGCTTAAAAGCTATGAAAGATCTGGAAAATCTCGAAGAGAAGCGGCGAATCGGCAGAATTGCGAGCACAAAACCAGCGTCTCCCGGAATGGCCAGCCGGGAAATGTGTACCTTCCTGATTATGAATATTTCCTCTCTCCAGCTGATCCCCGTCACGATGATCGCCTACCGCAGCCAGTACGGAAGCGTGAACCCCGCCGCCATCACCGGTCCGGCAATTCTGGCTACCGCGGCGAGTACCGGGGTGGCGGTGATTTTCTGTATGGTGATGAATAAGAAAAAAGAACAGGATATTGTCGGGGCCAAAAGAGGAAATTCACAAGTAATGCATAAATACAATGTGCAAACTTCAAAAAAATGAACATAAAAAATTTGAACTAAAGAATTTTATTCGTTTTTTTGAAGGTAAAAGTGGAGTTTTTGAGATTGAGAATGGTGTTTTTTCATGATAGGCTGTGGTCAGAGCAAGGGCGGCAGCAGAAAAGGAGGAAACGCCATGAAGAAACAAAAAGCAATTTCGGGAACCGGCGGGCCGGTGAAAAAGATCAGTCTGGGAGAGGAGATTCGGAAGAAATGGTTCTTCTATCTGATTCCCATACCTGGAATCATCTGCCTGCTTCTGTTTTCCTACATGCCCATGGCAGGACTGTATGTGGTTTTTGAGCGGTATACCTATCAGGGCGGCCTCTTCGGAAGCGAGTTCGTAGGGCTGCAGAACTTCAAATTTTTCTTTATGAATATGAGCAATGCCCTCCGGGCTACGAAAAACACACTGGTGATCAATGGTTTCAGTATTGTGCTGGGCGTTGTTGTAAATGTGGGACTGGCAATTCTGATCAATGAGATCAATTCCAAAGTCTTCAAAAAAGTAACCCAGACCGTCATGCTGTTTCCCTACTTTATCTCCTGGATCATCGTCGGCATGGTGGCGCTGGCCCTCTTCGATGAGGATACAGGCATGATCAACTCCATGCTGGTCCATTTCGGCGGAGAAGCGGTGGAGTGGTATTCCAATGCGGATTACTGGTGGGCGATCATGATCTTTACTACAGTCTGGAAGGGCGCCGGATACGGCTCCATCATTTATTACTGTGCTCTTTCCGGTTTCGACCAGAGCCTTTATGAGGCGGCGGAAATCGACGGAGCGGGCCGGTGGAAACGGATCACGAAGATCACGATTCCCCTTCTGAAACCGACGATCGTGACGATGTTTCTGTTAAATATCGGAGGAATCCTCTCCGGCAGTGTAGATCAGATCATGGGTATGACGAACCTGAATCCCTTCCTTCTGGAAAAAACGGACACGATTGCGACTTTCGTTTACCGGTCAGCCATCGTCAACGGTCAGTTTGAGTCGGCTTCGGCTATTACCCTGTATCAGTCGGTATTCGGTTTCATTCTGGTGCTGGGAGCCAATCTTCTGGTAAAGAAACTGGATCCGGATTACGCATTATTCTAAAGGAGGGGCAGAAAAATGAGAAAAAATCGTGAGGCAAAAATGCAGGATGCACCTTCCAGAAAGGTGAAAGAAAGCCCGATCTGCTATATCATCGTCGGCCTGGTGGCGCTGAGCTGTTTTCTTCCCCTGTGGATTGCCTTCGTGGCATCCGTGTCGGATGAGGCGGCAGTTATTGAGAAAGGCTTTTCTCTCTGGCCGAGAAATTTTACTCTGGACACTTACAAATATATTTTGGAAAATAAAGGAGTCATGCTTCTCCGGGCTTACGGAATGTCCTTTTCCGCAACGATTATCGGAACTGTTTATTCCACAGCAGTCATGAGCCTTTTCGCTTATGCCACGGCCCAGAAAAAAGAGAATTTCCGCTTCGCGGGAGCCCTGTCTTTCTTCGGCTGGTTTACGATGATTTTTTCCGGCGGACTGCTTCCCTGGTATATCCTCTGCACGAAGTATTATGGGCTGCAGAACAATATCTGGGCGCTGGTGCTTCCATACGGAATGAACGTTTTCTACATGTTTGTGCTGAAAAGCAATTTCAAAGCCATACCGGAGGAACTGGTGGAGGCGGCAAAAATTGACGGCGCTTCCGATGCGAGAGTGTTTTTCAGCATTGCCCTGCCGCTGGCAAAGGTAGGACTGGTGAGTGTGATCCTGTTTATGGCCCTGCAGTTCTGGAACGATTTTTATCTGTCCCTGTATCTGATCACGAAAACGGATCTCTACACCCTGCAGAAGCTTCTTTATAACATGATGTCAAATATTTCGGCACTGATGACCAATTCCAATCTGGCTTCCGCCAAAGAGCATATCGTACTTCCCACCAACACGGCGAGGATGGCGATGACCATGTTTACGGTGGTGCCGGTGGCTGTCTTCTATCCCTTCGCACAGAAATATTTTATCAAGGGAATCACTGTAGGTGCGGTGAAAGGCTGAGTGAATAAACAGAGCGGCGCTGTTGATCGACCGCAGCATCCGGGAAAACCGGGAGAAAGGAAGGATAAATTTATGAAAAAACGAGTACTGGCAGCAGCAATGAGTATGATGATGGCAGCTTCCATCTTTGGAGGAAGCGTACCGGCCCGGGCAGCAGAGAGCGATCAGGAGGTTGTGGATCTCCGGCTGATCTTCTACGGAGATGCCTCCTCAAGAAGGGATGAATTTTTCAAAAATGAATTCCACGATGCGGTTCTCAATGACCTGAACATCGATCTGACGGTGGAGTTCCTGCCCTGGGGTTCTGATACAAACGTTTCCACCATGCTGGCCTCCGGTGAAAATTTCGCCATCGAGTATATCGTTTCCAACTATGACTGGCATACGAAGGGCTATCTGGCAACCATTGATGAGGAGCTGATCGACCAGTATCTGCCTCAGCTCAAGGAAGCGAGAGGAGAGACCAACGGTTTTGACTGTGTGAAGTATAACGGAGATATCTACGCGATTCCTTTTGGAAACAAGCCTTATGCAGGTTCCATGCAGTATTTTGACGTAAGAGGCGATATTCTGGATGAACTGGGTGTAAATCCGGAGGATATCACGACTCTGGATCAGCTGGAAGATCTTTTCCGTCAGGTACAGGAAAAGTATCCGAGTATGCGTATCCTGACCAATCCCGAGTTCCTTCCCTATGCATTGTGGGGCTATTGCGGAGAGGGAACCAGATCTCTGAATGAAAGAAATGATTTCTTTTATGTAAATGAGGAAGAGGACAGCGATCAGACCTATAGCTTCTTTGAATCCGATGGCTTTAAGAATCTCTGTGGTATCACAGCAAGATGGGCTGAGGAGGGCTTCCTGGATAAAGACCTTCTGACCAATCCTTCTCAGGGTGAGATGGACTGGACTTCCGGTAACTGCTTTGCAAGAAACGGTATGCCTTCCGCCCTTCTTTCTACTTCATTAAAGACTGCTACGCCGGATGCTTATGAGACGCTGATTAAGATTGGCGATCAGATCAATGTGAAGACGAAGGATTACGACTGGGGTATCGCTATTTCCGCAGCAGATCAGGATAAAGTAGACCGCTGGCTCCAGCTCTTCAACTGGATGTATCAGGATCAGGAACACTATGATCTCTGTGTTTACGGTGTAGAAGGTACCGATTACCAGAAAAACGAGGACGGTACCATCGAGAAACTCGTTAATGATTCTTTCATCGACAGCTGGTTCATGGAGGCCATTCCTTACGAAAGCTTTGATCCGTCCTTCTCTGAGGAGACAATAGAGAAATACATGACCTTTGACGAGGGTTCCAAACTCTCCAAGCTTTCCGGTTTCTCCTTTGACACCACGCCGGTGGCAAGTGAGCGGGCTATGCTGACTTCCATTTATAATGAGAAACTGCTTCCCATGATTCTGGGTTTCCTGGATTATGATGAGAATATCGAGGGCGTTATTTCCGACATGAAAGCCGCCGGTCTTGATACTTATCTGGAAGAGGTTCAGAAACAGTATTCTGAATTTTATGCAGCAAATCACTGATCGACCATAGTTGAAATCCGGCTCGTCTCTGAACTGCCGATCCTGCGGACAGTACAGGGGCGGGCCGTTTTTTTCAGGAGGAAAAAAGATGCTGAAAGGAAAGACGGAGCAGATCGCGTATTTTGACGCTTATCACGGTCATATTCATAATCCGGGTATGGGGATTGTGTCCATGGCTGTGAGCGATCATATGATAACCGGTTACACGAAAGAAGCGAGGACTCAGGGCGATGCCAGAAAGCCCTTTGTTCTGACTCAGAAGATGCTGGACGAAGTGGCGGCCCTGCCCTATATCGACAATCTCTACATCCGGGTGGGCTGGAATGATGTGCAGAAGGAGCAGGGAAAGCTTTGCCTGAGCCGGGAATTTGAGCTGGCGGTGGAGACCGCACGAAGAACCGGAAAAAGCTGGGGGTTCCGGATTATGCAGTGTTCGCCCAGCAATCCCACGGAGCATACTGTGCCAGACTTTCTGGCAGACAAACTGCCTATGTTTCCCTTTTATGATGGCTGCGGCTATGGGCCACAGCCCCGGAAATTTCCTCTTTATACAGAGGAATATCTGAAATACTGGGATGAAATGCTTCATCTTCTGGGAGAAAAATATGACGGTGATCCGGCGCTGGAATACGGCGATCTCTCTGGTTTTGGGCTATGGGGAGAGGGGCATCACGGAACACCGGTGGAACCGGGAGGACCTGTGGTGGATGTGGAGACGGACAGTCCGGAGCGGACGGAAGAAGTGGTAAGTCGGCTGATTGAGAGCCATCGGTCCGCTTTTCCGCTGACGCCTATGGTTCTGAATCTGGTTCTTTCCAGATACGAGGCCGGTCAGAAAGCCATCCGGGAAGGCTGCTGGGTCAGGAGAGACAGCTACGACAAGTGGTTTGAAGCTTCCGAAGCGGGCTGGGGACTGGAGCGCCGTGGAGATGCGGCCATGATCTTTGAGACGGTGATGCCGGGAGTCCTGGAGGAAGACAGCGAGGATCCGGCATTTCGCAGAAGCTTCCGGCGGACGCCGGACCGGATGTGCGATTACGGCCCGGCCTACGGCGTGGCAGGTTTCAATCCGCTGGATACCCTCTATGCGGATCATCTGATGCCGGAACTTTTTGAACCCTTCAAGAACCGGTTGGGTTACCGTCTGCGTCCTTCCATTGTCTGGAAAGGCGAGAGGACAGACGGGAAAAAATGCCTGATTCTCGGGATGGTAAACGACGGCGTGGCAAATCCGCCCGGAGAAATTCTTCTGACAGCGGAGATGGAAGGAAAGAAGAGTACCGTAGCTGTAAACGGTTCCTGCTTTGGCGGCCGTATGCATCTGGTGGAGCTTCCCCTGCCTCAGGTGATTGCCCGGGAAGTGAAACTTTCCATGGAACTGAGAACCGGCGGTAAGACCCGTCCGGCCCGCTTTGCGGCAGAAACGCGGACCGGGGAAGCGCCCTTTACGCTGAAAATACAGCTGGAACATGAAGAAAAAGCGGAAGGAGCGCAGAAGGGCTGGTAACAGAAAAGAAGTTCGTGGTATAATTTTTCTGAAAAATCACGGATTTTAGGAGGAAAAGGGTATGAAAAAACTGCGGATCAAAAGAAAATCGCTGGGCCTTCGGGCTTTTCTGGCTTCTCTGGTGGTTTCCCTGTCGGTTCTTCTTCTCCTGTCGCTTTTTCTGCTGGTCTGGTTCCGGAATGAGATGACAGGAGGCTATCGGGAGCTGACGGAGACTGCCCTTGGAAATACGGACGCTTCCTTCAGCAAAAGCATATCGGAAGACCAGAATATGACGGCGGAATGGTTTTCATCGGCAGCGGGAGCAAGCCTTCGGCTGAATCCGGAGGCGGACTATATCCAGCACATGGATTTCATCAATAAGGTCCGGGCTACCCTGGACAACTCTTCCTATATGCAGTCCTTCTGCATCATAAACGTGGAAAAAGAGGTAGCGCTGAATATCGGCTCCAACACCTCTTATCCGGATCAGCTTCCAGAACTTCTGCTGGAACAGCTGGAGCAGATGGAGGAGAAATATCAGCCTTTCATCTGGCTGGCTCCCAATCGTTACAAAAATGAGTCCGAAATTCCGATTCTTTCCATTCCGGTGGCGGAATCTCTGTTTTCCTCGGAAAATTTCAATGGAATGGCGGTTCTGAATATCGATCTGAACCAGTTTCAGAAGTTTCTTTTCGGCGATCAGGAGAATAACCGGTTCCGGCTGATGATTCTGGATCCCGGTGGTGTGGTCATGAGCCACAGCATCAGCAGTCATATCGGCGAGGACTGGTCCGGAAAAGACTGGGTGCAGAGAATCTTAAACGGAGAGTCCTCTTTTGTCATGAAGGACGAGGAGGGCCGCTGGGAATTTCGTTCACAAAAAGCGGATAAAAAAGGCTTTTATCTGGTGGCCCAGTCAGATTATATGGCCCAAATTCTGAATATCAATGTGCTTCTTATAGTGGCAGCTGCAGTGACTGTGGCAGTCATTGTTATCGTGCTGATGCTTTTTCTGGTGTCAAAAAGAGTCTTCCGGCCTTTTGATTCCATGGTGGGCGACCTGAAACAGTCCCAGCTTGCAGGAGAACTCTCCGCTGCACAGGAGACGGAACAGGATGAAGTGGGCTTTCTGGAGCAGGTTTACCAGGGAATGTACAGCCGCCTGGAAAGCCTGAAAGAAAAGAAAGAGTCGGATTTTATCGTAAAAAATCTTCTTCTGGGAAATCAGCAGCAGGAGACGCTGAACATTCTGAAGGATAAAGGCATCATCCGGGAGGGACTTCCCTATACCATGGTCCTGGTTTATGTGGAAAATGAAGAGGGAACAGAACCCTTTGGTATGCAGGAATATGATATGCTCCGTACAATGGTCAGCAATATTTACACTGCTGTTTTTGAAAATTATGGTTTTTGCAGCAGCCTGGAGCTGGGCCTTCGGAGGATTCTTTTCTTTGTCTCCGGGAAAAAGGAAGAGCTGACGGAAGCGGCCAAAAGCGCGGGAGAGAAGATTCAGCGGGTTTCCACTGCGAAGTGCTACTGTATTTTGTCGGAGAGCCTTTCCGACGACGGAGCAGGCTGTATCGGTTATTTCAAAGAGCTGAACGACTGTCTGAAGACCCGTCATCTTCTGGAACTGGAGGAGCCGCTGGTGCTCCCGGCCCAGGCGGAAAAACAGGGCCACTGGAAACCGGACAGTCTGATCGACGCGCTGAAAAACCGTGAGAAAAAGGAATATCTTGCAGAAGTGGGAAACTTTCTGGATTCTCTGAGCGAGACCGGGTATCCGCAGGCTGTGAATGAGATCGAATGGCTGGCAGGAACAATTCTCAGGACCGGAAAGGTCTCCCGGGATAATCTGAAGGAAACTATCGAGTCCTTCGGAAGCCGGGATGAGCTCTATCTCTGGCTGGAATCTCTTTTTGACGAGGCGGCCATCCAGATCAGTAAAGGCTCCGGCCGTTCAACGGCAGTGATGATGGAGGAAGCCGTGGATTACATCCGGAGCAATTACGGCGACAGCAATCTGGGAGTCAATCTTCTGGCAGAACGGCTGGGCATCAGCACGGCCTACTTTGGAAAACTGTTTAATGAATTTACAGGAACAAAAACGCTGGATTATATTTTGAAGGTCCGCATGGAAAAAGCGCAGGAGCTCCTTCTCGGAGAACCGGATAAAAGCATCGCCCAGGTGGCGGAAGAGGTGGGCTATAACAACAGCACTTATTTTACGACGGCATTTAAGAAATTTTATGGGGTGACGCCGTCGCGCTTCCGGGAGTACAGCTATACCATGACGGAAAAATAGAAAAGAGGAAAAAATGGAGAGAAAAATAAGCGGCTGTCAGGTCAATCATCTGAAAAATCCTCTGGGATACCGGATGGAAAAGACCGTGTTTTCCTGGATAGAGAATCTGGAGCAGGTGAAGACTCGGCGGATTCTGGTCTGGGGGGAAGAGAGCAGAGAAGTCATTGGAGATACGGGCTTTAAAAAGCTGAATCCTCTGGCTGAAGAGCTTATACTTCCTTTAAAACCCCGGACTAGGTATGGATGGCGGGTGGAGGCAGAGACAGCAGACGGCGGTCTCTTTGTTTCAGAAGACCAGTTTTTTGAAACGGGCAAGATGGGGGAAAACTGGCAGGCAGAATGGCTTACCTGTGAAAGCTCAGACGGCCGGGATGAAAGTCAGGAAGAGCGGCTTCGCAGACTGCCGGAATTTCAGAAAGAGATCTCTCTGAACCCCGGGAAAATCCTGAAAGAAGCCAGGCTTTACATCTGTGGACTGGGGCTTTATGAAGTGTCTGTCAATGGAGAAAAGGCCGGGGATGCTTTTCTGACGCCTGGCTGCTGGGATTATAAGGACTGGCTTCAGGTGCAGACCCTGGATCTTACGGCGGCGCTGGAAAAGGGAGGAAAGCTTTCTGTCCTTCTGGGAGAAGGCTGGTACATGGGCCGGTTTGCCTTTGGACCGAAGGAGAGAGGCGTCTATGGGAAGCGTTACCATTTGCTGGCGGAGCTTCACCTCCAGTATGAAGACGGAAGTGAAACGGTTGTCGGCACGGATGAGAGCTGGAAGGTTCGGCGGAGTAAAATTCTTTTTTCCGGTATTTTTGACGGGGAAATTCAGGATGATACACTGGAGGAACTTCCGCTGGAACCAGTGAAAGTTCTGACAGGGGAAAAACTGCCGCCGTTAGTGGATAACTTAAGCCTTCCGGTGCGGGCGCGGGAACACTTTGCCCCGAAATTTCTACTTACACCGGCGGGAGAGAAGGTTCTTGATATCGGACAGAATCTGGCAGGACTTTTTTCTCTGCGTGTGCATGAACCCACCGGAACCCGGATTCGCCTGCAATTTGGCGAAGCTTTGCAGGATGGAAATTTTTACCGGGAAAATCTGCGGGGAGCGAAACAGGAATTTATTTATGTTTCTGATGGAAAAGAGCGGGTGGTAAGGCCGCATTTTACTTATTATGGTTTTCGCTATGTGAAACTTGAGGGCTTTACCCGGTTTTCTGTGGAAGACTTTGATGCGTTTGCCATTTATTCAGATCTCCCAATGAAAGGTATTCTGAAAACAGGAAATGAGAAAGTCAACCGTCTGATCTCAAATACGATCTGGGGAATGAAGAGTAACTTTGTGGATGTGCCCACAGACTGTCCTCAGCGGGATGAACGGAAGGGCTGGACAGGGGATGCCCAGGCTTTTTCCCGGACGGCCTGCTATCTGGCGGATACTTATGCATTCTATCGGAAATATTTATACGATATGACCCAGGAGCAGAAGACAAAAAACGGAATGGTACCGGATATTGTTCCGTCCTTTGGCTATGAGAGAGGAACTGCGGTCTGGGGGGATGCCGCCTGCATCATTCCGTGGAATCTCTATCTTTTTTACGGAGACCGGTCCATTCTGGAAGAGCAGTATGAGAGTATGAAAAGCTGGCTTTCCTATGTGGAACGGGTGGACGGCAGCGATCACGGCTGGAGAAAAGCCTTCCAGTATGGGGACTGGCTGGCTCTGGATTCCCCCTATCCTGGGGAAGGTCAGAGCCGGGGCGGTACGGACGAGGGTTTTATTGCCGATGTTTATCATCGGAAAAGCCTGCTGATTACGGCTAAGACAGCACGGATTCTGGGAAAAACCGGGGATGCCGGAATCTTTGAACAGCAGGCGGCGCAGCTTCTGGAGGAGATCCGGAAGGAGTATTATTCCGCTACGGGAAGATGCTGCATCCATACACAGACGGCGGCGCTTCTGACGCTGCAGGAGGGGCTTCACAGGGAAGACCGGGCGCTGGAGCAGCTTCAGACACTTCTGGAAAACAGGGATGACAAGCTTGCCACAGGTTTTGTGGGAACGCCTCTTTTGTGTCCGATATTGACTGATTTTGGAATGGAAGAAAAAGCTTTCCGGCTTCTTTTCAATGAGGATTATCCCGGCTGGCTCTATGAGGTAAATCTGGGCGCTACCACAATCTGGGAACGCTGGAATTCTCTGGAACCTGACGGAAAAATTTCAGGAACAGGGATGAACAGCCTGAACCATTATGCTTATGGTTCGATTGTCGAGTGGCTTTGGGGAAGTGTGGCCGGGATTCAACCCTGTGAAGAGGCCCCCGGTTTCCGAAAAGCACAGATTGTACCGCATGTGAACTGGAAGTTGAGATCTGTGGTCGCCCACTTTCCATCACCGGCCGGTGTTTACAGGATTTTCTGGGAAATCAGGGATCTTTCGCATATCTGTCTTCACGTGGAAGTTCCGAAGGGCTGTGAGGCGGAAGTGGTACTTCCTCTTCATCCGGAGAAAAAACGGGTATTTCTGACAGGCGGAAGCCAGGAGTTTTTTTATGAGACAGAGCGCCCGCTGGCAGCAGCTCTTTCCGTGGATTATAAGCTGAAAGAACTTGTGGCAGAGCCGGAGATTCAGGCATACCTTCGCACAAAGCTCCATGATCTAGACTATCTTCTGAGCTTTACCAGAGAGTACCCCTTAAGGGAGACCCTGACGAATCTGGGGTATTCAAGGGAGTTTATTGAAGAAGTGGATGGTGGGCTGAGTAAGATTCTGGTGTAGAATTAATTGCTGCGGAAAGGAGAAATGGGATGGTTTTTGACAATATTTTGTTTCATAATGTCGAAGAGCTTGAAGCTGCAGATAAAGGTTTGATGATGTGGCGTCTGCCGAAATATGTGCGTGAACGGGTAAATGAAGGAATTGAAACGATAACCGGCCGATACACTACGGGAGTGGAGTTTCGTTTCAAAATGAAAACGGACAGTGTCAGGCTGTATTTGCGGGCAGATGAAGCGTTTGAGGCACAGGTGGCCTATGTTTTCTTCGGTTCGATTCAAGGCGGATGGCAGAGTTCTTCCTTTGTGATTGGCAGGGAAAAAACAGAAATTATAATCAGAAAACCGGATAATATGGATGTTTTAAAACAGATCAGTGAAAGGCAGAAATTTGCATTTAATCCGGAAGTGGTAAGGGTTGTATTGCCCTACGGACACATTTACTACTGTGGTATTGCAGGAGATGTAGAAGCCCCCGCTCAGAAGGATCTTCCCCAAAAGACGTATCTGGCTTATGGGTCATCCATCACTCATGGCAGTCTGGCTCTGGCAGCCCCGTATTCTTACTGTTTTCGAGTGGCACAGATGATGAACTGCGATTATATAAATCTGGGCTTTGCAGGTTCAGCTCAGATGGAAGAAGGCATGGCAGAGTATATTATGTCCAGGAAGGACTGGGATTTTGCATCCTTTGAGATGGGAATTAACATGATTGACCTTCCGGAAAAACTGTTTGAAGAGAATGTCTGCCGCTTTACAGAGGCTTTTACGAAGGAAGAACGTCCGATATTTTTTACGGATATTTATGGCAGTAATGAGCAGGAACCGAATCAAACGACGATTATCCGGTACAGGGAGATTGCCAGACAACAGTTTCTGAAACATTTGAGTCAGAAAAAGAACGCTGTTTATGTCAGTGGACTGGAGCTTTTAAATAATCCGTCCTTCCTTTCCCAGGATTTAACGCATCCGAGTCTGGAAGGCATTGACGAGATCGCGAAGAACTGGTTTCATGTAATGAGCAGGTTTTAATACAGACAGTATGTTATTTTGCCTCCGCACAGGGTAGTCCCCGTGCGGAGGTTTTGCTATGAAAAAAATAATAGGGAGCATACTGTTTTTTCTGCACAATTTTTGATAAAATATATGCAGAAAAAGGAGGACCCCACCTATGGATGAAAACATGAAAAAAAGAAACGAAACCCTCGCGAAAACCGTCATTAAGGGCCTGAAATCCCGCAACATGTCCGGTTATTATGCGGCGGATAAGGAGGAAGCGGTGAAACTGGCTCTGGAGCTGATTCCGGAGGGCAGTACGATCAGCATGGGCGGCTGTGCAAGCGCTCACGAAGTGGGACTGATCAAAGCTTTGGAAGCGGGCAATTACAACTACATTGACCGGGCGAAGCTTTCCCCGAGGGAGAGCCTTATGGCTGCTTACGATTCTGATATTTTCCTTTCCAGCGCCAATGCCATCACAAGCGACGGTATCATGGTGAATATCGACGGAAATTCCAATCGCGTGTCCTGCATCGCCCAGGGACCGAGAAAAGTGGTTTTTATCGTGGGAATGAATAAAGTCTGTCCGGACCTCGATGATGCCATGAAGCGGGCCAGAAATGTGGCGGCTCCGGCCAATGCCCAGAGATTTGACGTCAAGACACCCTGCAAGGAGACCGGAAAATGTTTCGACTGCAAATCCCCGGATACGATCTGCTGTCAGTTCCTGATCACGAGATATTCCCGTCACGAAGGCCGGATTCATGTGATCCTTGTAAACGATAATCTCGGCTTCTAAGTTGGAAAGTCAAATACCCCGCTACAGGCAACGGGGTATTTGATCCTCGCGGAAATAATTTTTTTACCGCTTGTACTTTGAAAAAGAGTGTGCTATGATACGCATGAGAGCGGTAGAAAGCAGTCTGCCGCTCCAAACAGCTGAAAATTAAATAAGAAAGCATAAGGTGCCGTTTTCGGAGGAGAAATCTTCCGGCAAACGGGTAAAAGAGAAGCAGGTGAAAGTCCTGCGCGATCTCGTCACTGTAAACAGGGAGCCGAAGCCAGATATGTCACTGGGAAACCGGGAAGGCGGAGGAGGCAAAGATCTGTAAGCCAGGAAACCTGCCTTGTGTTGGTACGGGGATATTATCCCGGATCACGAGTAATTGATTGTACCGTTCATCTTTTTCCCGCGATCCTTTTATACATTTCTGTATAGAAGGTTTTTTTATGTATTTTCACAAAAACGCCGGAAGTTTTTCATGTCGCCGTGCCTTATGATTTCCGCTGATGCAAAAAATTAATATACATCAGGACGTCAGACCATAAAGATCTGTGTCTGGACCAATTAGGAGGAGAAGTAACATGAAAAACAAAATCGTAAAAGCACTGGTAGTTATGATGAGCGTATCCACGATCACAATGATGGGTTCCGCAAGCGTATATGCTTCCGAGACTGAGACCGAGACAGCAACCGAGGCTGTAACAGAGGCAGCTACCGAAGCAGCATCTGAGACTGAGGCAGCTTCTGAGGATGCTACTGAGGCAGGTTCCGAGAGCGACGATCAGACAGCAGCTGACAATGTAGCAGCTCTGATCGACAAGATCTATGTTCAGGAAAGAACCGATACCACCGATGCAGACTGCACCGCAGCCAAAGAAGCATGGGATCAGCTGACCGACGCTCAGAAAGAGCTGGTTGAGGGTGAAGAGGCAAGCCCGGAGTATTTCGGACGTGACACCGGCGACGCTTCCAAAGACGATCCCCGCAACGGCGATGAGATCGGTGACAACGAGCTGCTGGTAGTAAGCTTTGGTACCTCCTTCAACGACAGCCGTGCAGAGGATATCAAAGGCATCGAGGATGCTCTGCAGGAAGCATATCCGGACTGGTCTGTAAGAAGAGCATTCACCGCTCAGATCATCATCAACCATGTACAGGCAAGAGATGACGAGAAGATCGATAATATGGATCAGGCTCTTCAGCGTGCCGTTGACAATGGCGTTAAGAACCTGGTTGTACAGCCGACCCATCTGATGCATGGTGCTGAGTACGACGAGATGGTAGAAGCTATCGACAGCTACAAAGATAAATTCGAGTCTGTTGCTATCGCAGAGCCGATGCTGGGCGAGGTTGGCGACGACGCTACCGTTATCAACGACGACAAGAAAGCAGTTGCTGAAGCTATCACTGACGAGGCTGTAAAAGAGGCTGGTTATGACAGCATGGAAGCAGCAGCTGAGGATGGCACCGCATTCGTATTCATGGGCCATGGTACCTCTCATACCGCAAACGTAACCTACGACCAGATGCAGACCCAGATGGAAAACCTTGGTTTCACCAATGCTTTCATCGGTACTGTAGAGGGTGAGCCGGAAGATACCGCTTGTGAAGAGGTTATCAAGAAGGTTCAGGATGCAGGCTTCAAGAAAGTTGTTCTTCGTCCGCTGATGGTTGTAGCTGGCGACCACGCTAACAACGATATGGCAGGCGACGATGAGGATTCCTGGAAGAGCCAGTTCGAGGCTTCCGGAGCATTTGACAGCATTGATACTCAGATCGAAGGTCTGGGCCGCATCGACGCTGTTGAGCAGCTGTATGTAGCACATACCAAAGCAGCTATCGACTCCATCGCTGAGTAATAAAAAATGAAATAAAATTTTCAGCTGCCCGGAATGTTTGAAAAAGACATCCGGGCAGTTGTCGTGAAAGAGGAGGAAATTTATCATGAAACGTTCCATGACATTCTTTTTATCACTGATCTGTGCCACTGCAATGATGGCTGCACCGGTGGCTATGGCAGCAGAGACCGAAACCGAGACTGCTGTTACCGAGACCGCAGCTGAGACTGAGACGGAAACCGGCAGCGAGACAGAGACCGAAGGCGTGCTGGAGGATGGTATCTATACTGCAGAGTTTGACACCGACAGCTCTATGTTCCATGTCAATGAGGCAAATGACGGAAAAGGCGTTCTGACGGTAAAAGACGGCGAGATGACCATTCATGTATCTTTAAGCGGCAAAGGCTTCCTGAATCTTTTCATGGGAACCTCCGAGGATGCGAAAAAAGACGGCGCAGAGCTTCTGGAGCCGACCACAGATACCGTAACCTATAAAGACGGAACCTCCGAGGAGGTTTATGGCTTCGATATCCCGGTACCGGCCATCGACGAAGAGTTTACCGTGGCAGCCATCGGCAAAAAAGGCAAATGGTACGACCACAAAGTCAGCGTCAAGAATCCGGTGAAAGAGGACGGCGCAGAGAAAAAGACCGTTGCTGATCTGAATCTGGAGGACGGCGATTACACGACAGAGGTAACTCTGGAGGGCGGAAGCGGCAGAGCAACCGTAGATTCTCCGGCAGCTGTCACCATCAAAGACGGAGAGGCTACCGCAACCATCGTATGGAGCAGCCCGAATTATGATTACATGCTGGTGGGCGGCGAGAAATACGAGCCGGTAAACAACGAGGGAAATTCTACTTTTGAGATCCCGGTAGATGGCTTCGATTATCCGATGGAAGTCGTTGGAGATACCGTAGCTATGAGCGAGCCTCACGAGATCGAGTACACTCTGCAGTTTGATTCTTCTACTATGGAAAAGGCAGAATAATGAGAAAAGGAACAGGACGGCTTCTGAGTGCGGTTCTGGGGCTTTCTGTGATCTGTTCTTCGGCGGCGCTGGTTCCCTTTCAGAGCTTTGCTGCCGAAGAAAGCAGTGAGACGGTCATAGCTGATACTCCGAAAGAGGAGCTGGCGGGACTTAAGTACGATCACAGCCTGGAGCTTCAGTATGCAGATCAGTTTGCCGTGGACTATTATGAGGGCGATTATGCTCTGATCACGATCGTGGGCGGCGGCCAGTTCCTTCTGGTGCCAGAGGGAAAAGAAGCGCCGGAGGGGCTGGATGCGGATATCACCGTGATCCATCAGCCTCTGGAAAATATCTATCTGGTTGCAACTTCCACGATGGACTTTTTCCGGGCCCTGGACGGGCTTGGCAGCATCAGCCTTTCCGGAACGAAAGCGGATGGCTGGTATATCGACGAGGCGAAGCAGGCTCTGGAGGATGGTTCCATTGTTTTCGCCGGAAAATACAGTGCGCCGGATTATGAGCTGATCCTGTCAAAAAACTGTGATCTGGCACTGGAATCCACGATGATCTACCATAATCCCGAAGTAAAAGAAAAACTCGAAGAGTTTGGCATTCCGGTTCTGGTGGAACATTCCAGTTATGAGAGTCACCCCTTAGGCCGGACCGAGTGGGTGAAGCTTTACGGCGTCCTGCTGGATAAGGAAGAGGAAGCAGAGGCGGTTTTTGAGGAGCAGGCAGAGAAGCTCAACTCTATCAAAGACAGCGAGAACACGGGAAAAACCGTGGCCTTTTTCTATATCAATTCCATGGGCTCTGCCAACGTGCGGAAATCCAATGATTATGTGTCGAAAATGATCGAGCTGGCCGGTGGAAAGTATATTTTCAACGATCTGGGCACCGATGAGGAAGGCCTTTCCACGATGAACATGGGAATGGAAGATTTCTATGCGGGAGCCAAGGATGCGGATTATATCATTTATAACAGTACCATTGACGGCGAGCTGGGTTCTCTGGACGAGCTGTTGAAAAAGAGTACGCTTCTCAAGGATTTCAAGGCGGTTAAAGAGGGAAACGTCTGGTGCCTGACCAAGAGTATGTTCCAGGAAACGACCTGTCTCGGTGATGTCATTATGGATATCCACCGGATGCTGACGGAGGACGATCCCGAAGGGCTCACCTACCTGTATCGATTGGAGTAATATGGAAAAAAGAGGAAAGGTCCGTTATATTTTTTCATTTATCATTTTGACGGTGCTGCTGGCGGTTCTGGTTTTCTGGAACATCAACGCCGGCAGCGTCTCTGTGATCCTGGGCGAGGTTTTCTCCATCCTTTTTCAGAAGGGAGGAGATGAGACGGCCAGAAATATCATCTGGTCCATCCGTCTTCCGAGAATCCTGGCGGCGCTGATCCTGGGCGGAGCTCTGTCCGTGTCAGGTTTCCTGCTCCAGACCTTCTTCAACAACCCTATTGCGGGGCCGTTTGTCCTGGGAATCTCGTCAGGAGCCAAGCTGACGGTCGCCCTGACGATGATCTTTCTTCTGGGAAAAGGCCTGACAGCCGGTTCTGCGGTGATGATCGTGGCGGCTTTCGTGGGTTCACTGATTTCCATGGGCTTCGTGCTGCTGGTTTCCAGAAAGGTCCGGAACATGTCGATGCTGGTGATCTGCGGCGTTATGATCGGCTATATCTGCTCCGCTGTGACGGATTTTGTCGTGACCTTCGCGGATGATTCCAACATCGTCAACCTTCACAACTGGTCCCAGGGAAGCTTTTCCGGTATGAACTGGGACAATGTGGCCCTCATGGCAGCGGTGGTTTTCGTGGCTCTGGGGCTGGCATTTTTCCTCTCCAAACCCATGAGCGCCTACCAGCTGGGGGAGGCTTACGCGAGAAATATGGGCGTGAATATCAGCCGTTTCCGGGTGGAACTGATCCTGCTCTCCAGCGTGCTTTCTGCCAGTGTGACGGCCTTTGCAGGTCCCATCTCCTTTGTGGGAATTGCAGTGCCACAGCTGATGAAGAGCCTTCTGAAAACAGCGAAACCGATTCTGGTGATTCCGGCCTGTTTCCTGGGCGGAGCGGTGTTCTGCCTCTTCTGTGACCTCATCGCCAGGACCGTTTTTGCGCCGACGGAGCTCAGTATCAGCTCGGTGACGGCGGTCTTCGGAGCGCCGGTGGTGATCTATGTCATGATAAACCGGAAAAAGAAGTAACTGCTTGCAGGAAAATCTGGCTTTGAACAGTTACACAAATTCAGGATAACAGCGGGAAGGAGCAGCGTATGGACAGAAGTTTTATTCCTGCGGGCAGCGAACCGGGCAGCCATGTCTGCGTGGATGGGCAACTGCCGCGCGAGCCTTTGATTTATACGGAAAATATGACTGTGGGGTACGATGGAAAAGCGCTTATCCGGGATATCCGGCTTTCTTTGGAAACAGGCCGGATTCTGACGCTTATCGGCCCAAACGGAGCCGGGAAATCCACGATTTTAAAGAGTCTCATCCGGCAGCTGAAGCTGGTGGAGGGAGTGGTTTTCCTGGATCAGAAATCCATGGAAAAAATGACGGATAAGGAGATTTCCAGGAAGCTTGCGGTGGTTATGACGGGCCGGATGCAGCCGGAACTCATGACCTGCGAGGATATTGTGGGAACGGGCCGCTACCCTTATACGGGGGTTCTTGGTATCCTTTCAGCGGAAGATCACGAAAAAGTGCGCTCTGCCATGGAGCTGGTTCATGCCTGGGATCTGAAGGACCGGGATTTTTCGGCGGTCAGCGACGGGCAGCGCCAGCGGATTCTTCTGGCCCGGGCCATCTGCCAGGAGCCGGAGGTCATCGTGCTGGATGAACCAACTTCCTTTCTGGATATCCGTCACAAGCTGGAGCTTCTTTCTATTTTAAAGGAGATGGTCCGGGAAAAACATATGGCGGTGCTCATGTCTTTACATGAGCTGGATCTGGCCCAGAAGGTGTCCGATCTGGTGATCTGCGTTCACGGCGACCGAATTGAGCGCTGCGGCGTTCCGGAGGAGATCTTTACCGATGAGTATATCCGTCACCTTTACGGGGTGACGGCGGGAAGCTATAACGCATCCTTTGGCTGTCTGGAGATGGAGCCTGCCAGAGGAAAGCCGGAGGTCTTTGTGATCGCCGGTGGCGGCAGCGGAATCCCGGTATTTCGAAAGCTCCAGCGTCAGGGCGTTCCTTTTGCTGCGGGTGTCCTTCAGGAAAACGATGTGGACTATCAGGTGGCGAAAGCGCTGGCAGCGAAGGTTGTGACGGAAAGGCCCTTCGGGGAGATCTCGGAGGAGCGCTATCAGGAGGCCAGAGAGCTGATGCGAAGCTGCAAAAAAGTGATTCTGGCGGTTTCCGGTTTCGGCATGATGAACAGGCGGAACGAGGAACTGAAAAAAGAAGCCGAGAGTCTGGGAATATTGCAAAAGTAAATGGAATTTCGGGCGGTGGAAGTGAGAGCTTCTGCCGTCCGTTTTTTGTTATGGCGATGAAGAAAATTCACGCATTTGTACAAGTGCATTGAATAAGTGCCAATCAGACCGGGATTCACATAGAATATTCGTAACTGTGAAGGTACTGAATAGTTACGAATATTCGTCCCTGTGCAATCAGACACAAAAAGCGGTGGATGGTTTATAGACAAACGTGGCAGTGGGATGGTATGATGCAGGTATCAAATACGACAGTAATTGTGCGGAAATGGAGGATGAAAATGAAGTTTAAAGCGGTAAAGGTATCACCCATGGAAAAAGTATTTCCCGCGGCAGCCCCGTTCGAGGAGGGAGCAAGAGAGAAACTCAGCGGCTTAAGAGGGGAAATCGTCTCTTTTCAGCTCGCCTATTATGCGGAGTCCCAGGGCTTTGCAAGAGCAGAGGCGGAAGTAATTTCACCGATTCGGGCAAATGTAAAGCTTCGGAAGGTAGCGCTGGTTCCCTGTGAATATCCCTGTGGCCCCATCGTGGATGAGGATTATCTCACGACAGCTCCGGGGCTCTATCCGGACCGGCTGGAGGAGCTTGATAAAGTTTCTGGTGAAGAAAAAGATATTTATAAAGACATTCCCCTGATTCATGGCCAGTGGAGAAGCCTCTGGATCGATGTGGAGATTCTGGAGGACATGGAAGCGGGCGAGTATCCGGTGACAATCCGCCTCACGCATAAGGACGAAGTCCTGGCTGAAGAAAAGGTTTCCGTAGAGGTCATTGGAGCGACCCTTCCGGCTATGAAGGTGCCGCATACGGAATGGTTCCACAGCGACTGCCTGGCAAACTATTATGGCGTGGAAGTTTTCTCTGAGGAATACTGGAGAATCGTGGAAAATTTCGTAAAAACGGCCGTGAAGCATCGTTATAACATGCTTCTGACCCCGATCTTTACGCCGCCGCTGGATACGGCTGTGGGTGGAGAACGGCGGACCGTCCAGCTGGTGGATGTGACCGTTCAGGCAGATGGAAGCTATGCGTTTGGCTTTGAAAAACTGGATCGCTGGGTGGAAATGGGAAAACGCTGCGGCATCCGTTTCTTCGAGCTGTCTCATCTCTTTACCCAGTGGGGAGCCACCGCTGCGCCGAAGATTATGGCGGAAAAAGGCGGAACCTGTCAGCAGATTTTTGGCTGGGATACCGATGCTTCCGGGGAAGAATACCGGACGTTCCTGCATGCTTTCCTGACTGCTCTGAAACCAGAGCTTGCAAAGCTTGGCATCGAGAAAGAGACGTATTTCCATGTTTCTGACGAGCCCTCCATGGAGCAGATCGACTCCTATCGGGCTGCGAAAAAAGCGGTGGAGAAGGATCTCGAAGGCTACGGAATGTTTGACGCCCTGTCTGATTATGGGTTCTATGAGCAGGGCCTGGTTCAGCAGCCGGTCTGCGGACTGAACCACATCGCTCCTTTCCTGAAAGCCAGAGCGGAGGGTAAAGGACCGGAAAAGCTCTGGGGCTATTACTGCGTGGGTCAGCCGGAAAAAGTGACAAACCGTTTCATTGTGCAGCCGGGCTACCGTACCAGAGTTCTGGGGGCTCAGATGTACAAATATGAGCTGGCTGGTTTCCTGCAGTGGGGCTATAACTTCTACAACTCAGCCTTTTCTCTGCACCCCATCGATCCCTACCGCTGTACAGACGCGGACGGAGCTTTCCCGTCAGGCGATCCCTTCATCGTTTACCCGGGAAAAGACGGCTCTCCGGAGGAAAGCCAGCGTCTCATGCTCATGGACGAGGCCATGTCTGATCTCTGCGCCATGAACCTCCTCGAAGACCTCTGCGGCCGGGAAGTAGTTCTTGCCTGCCTGGAGCCCGATGGCAAAGAGATTCTCACCATCGAGGACTACCCCAGGAACAGGGAGTATCTCACGGCAGTCCGGGAGAGAGTCAATCGGAAAATTGCGGAAAATCTATGATGTCAGACGGCTCCGGAGGTGTTCCGGAGCTGTTTTTTTCAAAGCTGTTCCAACACTTCTCCGATATCTCCGTCAATGCAGATGGACTTCCGCTCGATTTCTTCCGGGGCGAAGGCTTCGCCGAGGTTGATGCAGGCGTAGCGGGCATCGGGCCAGCGGCCGGTCATGTTCCAGAAGGGGTATTTGATGATGCTGGGGGTGTTGTAGCCGGTGCCAAGTTCCAGAAAAAGGACTTTGGTGGGCTGGTGGCGGCGGAGCGAAATTCTAAGGCTTGCCGGAAGCTGCTAAGGGCATTCGCAGAAATCCATAACTCGCTGCGCTCAGACAATGGATTTCTGCTCATAACGCAGCTTTCGGCAAACCAAGAATTTCTGCTCTGCCTCCATATGAAGCCTGGCTGAAATCAGCTTATGGGGCTGGATGTGGCAGAATCAGTAATTTTGTGGTGGTTTGAAAATGGATAAGGTGATTCAGGTGGTTAAAATATTTCTGTAGATGATAAAATCTTCATCTTTAAATACATTGAAAATTACTTTGATCGGATTTCCGGTTTCTTCACAGTAGTTTTCCACAGTTTTCACAGCGATTTCGGCGGCTAAATAAGAATCCTGAATTTCTAGAAATTCAGGGGAAATTTTTCTGGACGGACGGATGTTCATAAGCCCCCGGAGGAGCTGTTTCTGCCCCTGGGAATCCGCAGGCACAGAAAGCCCCTGAAATTCAGAAGCTTCTTTTAAGAGTTCATGGATGAGAAATTGTCTTTTTTCACTTTGATTCATGGGAACACCTCTTTCTGATGACCTGTTTCGGGCAGGTTTCCACGCAGCGGCCGCAGTGCAGGCAGCGGTTCTGGTCGATGACGGCCGGAATTTTTGAAGTATCGATGCATTATAAATTCTTCCGTTTTTTATGTTGTGGTTGTTTTTTCTTTCGATGGCTTTATGATAAGGCATAACGGAGGAATCGTAAAGTAAGCACAATATTGTGCGGTAGTTACCTGGAGGAAACTATTGGATGAAACGTGGGGAAAAGGGAATTGCAGTCAGTGTTTGAGATGCGGCAAGTGACCTGAAATGAGAAAAATACAAATGCAGTCATGGATTTGGAAGGCTCGGAATGACCGCAAATGAGAAAACAAGCAAATAAGGTCATGGTTTTAAGTGGTATCGTATGACCGCAAATAAGGAAACAAGCAAATGCGGTCAAGGTTTTAGGCAATATCGTATGACTGCAAATAGGAAAAAGAGGAAATGCAGTCAATGCTATGGGGCATTTTGCATGACTGCAAATAGGAAAAAGAGGAAATGCAGTCAATGCTATGGGGTATTTTGCATGACTGCAAATAGGAAAAAGAGGAAATGCAGTCAATACTATAGGCAATATCGCATGACTGCAAATAGAAAAAAGGCAAATCAGGTCAATACCAGAGTCCAATTTGTATGACCGCAAAGCAGGAAAAGCACAAATGCAGTCAGCACATTACTCCATCTCACTTTCCCACAAACGAAAGGAGAACCATATTATGACAACAATCACCTCAAATACAGTAAAAAAAGACCTCCCAGCCTGCCCGGTGGAGACGACGCTGACGCTTATCAGCGATAAATGGAAGGTTCTGATCCTCAGGGATCTTCTGACGGGAACGAAACGCTTCGGGGAGCTTCAGCGCTCGATTGGGCATGTCTCTCAGAAAGTTCTGACTTCTCAGCTTCGCCAGATGGAGGCCAGCGGCCTTCTGACCCGGAAGGTTTATGCGGAGGTGCCGCCCCGGGTGGAATACACTCTGATGGAGCTTGGCTACAGCCTGAAGCCCATCATGGATGCCATGTGGACCTGGGGAGAGAATTACCAGGCGCAGAATGAGAAACTTCAGTAACGATGTGGCAGACAGCAGAAAAATTGCTGGATTCCGGATCCATCTGCTGTGTTCATAAAGCTGTTCATGCGCATAACTCTTTTGCAAATCCGGATGAGGTGATTCCGCAGGAGTTTTCTTTTGATCCGCATAAGTCATTTACAATTCCAAAAGCTGGTATAGCAGCCTTGCAGTTTTAAATGCAGAAAAGCTGCCGCGATTCGATCTTTTTGATCGGTAAAGCGGCAGCTTTTTTTCTGTTACTCCTTCACACTCAGGCGCACCAGCGCACGCTGGAGTTTCGCCTGGGCGATCTTGTATTCTTTATCGGTGAGGCCTCCTTTGGCCAGCATTTCTTCGGCGTGTTTTTTCGCTTTTTCCGCACGGGGCTGGTCGATGTCCTCTTTCCATTCCCAGGTGGTGGCCAGAAGACGGCAGGTGCCGTTCATGACGGAAAGCATACCGCCGATGCAGGCCGCCGCCCTGCGGCTTCCATCCTCCATAACGACGGTGGATTCACCCATTCCCAGGGCCGTACAGAAGTTGCTGTGGCCTGCCAGGATGGCCAGGTCTCCGGTGATGGTGCGGCAGATGACCTTTTCCACGTTTCCTTCAAAGAGAAGGCCGTCGGGGGTTCCGATATGCAATGGAAATGTCTTCATAGCGGGCCTCCTTTACAGCTTCTTGGCCTTTTCAAAAACATCGTCGATGGTTCCTGCGAAAAGGAAGCAGCTCTCGGGGATGTCGTCGCACTCGCCGTTCAGGATCATCTGGAAGCCGCGGAGGGTCTCCTTTAAGGGAACGTACTGGCCGGCCATACCGGTAAACTGCTCTGCCACAGAGAAGCTCTGGGACAGGAAACGCTGTACCTTTCTGGCGCGGCTTACGGTGAGCTTGTCCTCTTCGGAAAGCTCGTCCATACCCATGATGGCGATGATATCCTGAAGCTCTTTGTAACGCTGGAGCACTCTCTGGACCGCACGGGCAGTCTCGTAATGCTCAGTTCCCACGATATCCGGGGAAAGGATACGGCTGGTGGAATCCAGAGGATCCACGGCCGGGTAAATACCCTGGCTGGAAATCTCACGGGAAAGTACCGTGGTGGCATCCAGATGGGTGAAGGTGGTAGCCGGAGCCGGGTCGGTCAGGTCATCGGCGGGTACATAGACGGCCTGAACGGAAGTGATGGATCCTTTTCTGGTGGAAGTGATACGCTCCTGAAGAGCGCCCATCTCCGTTGCTAGGGTGGGCTGATAACCAACGGCAGAAGGCATACGGCCCAGAAGAGCGGACACCTCGGAACCTGCCTGGGTAAAACGGAAAATGTTGTCGATGAAGAGAAGCACATCCTGATTTTTCACATCACGGAAATATTCTGCCATCGTAAGTCCGGAAAGGCCCACGCGCATACGGGCTCCGGGCGGCTCGTTCATCTGACCGTAAACCAGGGCGGTCTTGTCGATAACGCCGCTTTCTTTCATCTCGTTGTAAAGATCGTTTCCTTCACGGGTACGCTCGCCAACGCCGGTAAATACGGACAGTCCGCCGTGGGCGGTGGCTACGTTGTGGATCAGCTCCATGATAAGGACAGTTTTTCCTACGCCGGCGCCTCCGAAAAGACCGATTTTACCGCCCTTTGCGTAGGGGCAGATCAGGTCTACGACCTTGATACCGGTCTCCAGGATCTCCGTTGCGGGCATCTGCTCCTCGTAAGCGGGAGCCGGACGATGGATGGCCCAGTGCTCTTTTGCCTCGGGAGCGGGCATGTTGTCCACGGGATCGCCCAGAAGGTTGAACACTCTTCCCAGGCATTCCTCGCCCACGGGTACCTTGATGGGGCCGCCGGTATCCAGGGCTTTTGCTCCGCGGACCAGTCCGTCGGTGGAGTTCATGGCGATGCAGCGCACGGTGTTGTCACCGGTCTGCTGGGCCACCTCCGCTACCAGTCGGGAGCCGTTATTATCAATCTCAATGGCGTTGAGAAGGGCAGGCAGTTCATCATGGGCGAACCGGATATCCAGAACCGGGCCGATGACCTGCACTACCTCGCCAACATGTTTTTCAGTCATTGTTGATCTCCTTTTTTAGAGTCCTTCCGCACCGCCGACGATCTCGGTGATCTCCTGGGTGATGCTGGCCTGACGGGCTCTGTTGTAGTAAAGATTCAGTTTATCGATCATATCCTCCGCATTGCTGGTGGCGGCTTCCATGGCGGTACGGCGGGCGGCCAGCTCGCTGGCAACGCTTTCGCAGACACCGCCGTAAATGAGGCCTGCCAGATACTCCGGAACGATGGCGTTAAAGACTTCCACTTCGTTGGGCTCATACCAGATCAGATTCCGGATTTTTTTCCCCTCTGCAGATTTCTCATGATCGGTGAGATCTGTCAGGGGAAGCATGGAAAAGACTTCCGGCACCTGAGAGAGCATGGAGACGAAGCTCGTAAAGCAGAGTTCGATGTGGCCGAATTCTCCTTTTTTGAAGGCGGAGCAGAGAAGGCTCGCCATCTCAAAGCAGTCCGCCACGGAAATCTCCGCGATCTCGGCAAATTCCTCGGTGAGGATCGGAAGTTTCCTTCGGTGGGCGTATTCCACAGCCTTTTTTCCGATGGGCAGAACGACGAAATCCTGTCCGGCACTGGCTTCCTCCAGGCATTTGAAAAGGTTGACGTTATAGCCGCCAGCCAGGCCGCGGTCTCCGGCGATGACGATGTAGCAGTATTTTTCGCTGGAGGATTTCCGGGCGTAAATGGAGGAAAAATCCAGGTTGCCCTCTGCGATGTCCACCAGAGTCTGATGGAGTTCACGGAAGTAAGGGCGGCAGGTGTCTGCCCGGTCCTTGGCCTTCCGGAGTTTGGAGGAGGCCACCAGTTCCATGGCCTTGGTGATCTGCATGGTACTTTCCACACTCTTGATCCGAAGTTTTACGGATTTCATATTTGCAGCCATAAGTGATTCCTCCTGTATAGTGGTTGATGTATAGCTACGAATTGCTTCGCTGCGAAGCAGCTCATGCAAGGTCTCTGCTCCGCGTTGGCGGGTCTCAAGCTCAAAAGCCTTACCGTGCAAGTACGAACGGCTTTTTGAGTTTTCGACCCTGTTATACAGGTTTCGAATCCAGGAACTGCTTCGTATAGGTATCAAGTACCGTTTTCAGCTGATTTTCCGTCTCTTCCTCGAGTTTTCCGGTGGAACGGATGGTCTGCATCACGGCAGCGCCCTCCGCGTCGGTGTCAAGGTAGGTGTAAAGGCCCATCTCATAGTCGTGAACGTCGGAAACCTTCACAGCGGAGAGGATTCCTTTCGTGACGGCATAGAAGATGGCTACCTGTTTTTCTACGGGAACCGGGGAGTTCTGGTTCTGCTTCAGGACTTCCACGATACGGGCGCCCTGTTCCAGACGGGCCTTGGTGTCGGCATCCAGATCGGAACCGAACTGGGCGAAGCTCTGGAGTTCGCGGTACTGGGAGTAGATCAGCTTCAGGGTTCCGGCTACCTTCTTCATGGCCTTGATCTGGGCGTTTCCGCCTACTCGGGAAACGGAGATACCCGGGTTTACCGCAGGCATAACGCCGGAGTGGAAAAGCTCGGTCTCCAGGAAGATCTGACCGTCGGTGATGGAGATCACGTTGGTGGGAATGTACGCGGAAACGTCTCCCGCCTGGGTCTCGATGATGGGAAGAGCGGTCATGGAGCCACCGCCGTGGGCGTCATCCAGTTTTGCAGCTCTCTCCAGCAGTCTGGAATGAAGGTAGAAAACGTCACCCGGATAAGCCTCACGGCCGGGCGGACGGCGGATCAGAAGAGAAAGAGCACGGTAAGCCACCGCATGCTTACTCAGATCATCGTAGATGATGAGCACGTTCTTTCCTTTATACATGAAATATTCGCCCATGGCACAGCCGGAGTAGGGAGAAATGTACTGCAGAGGGCTGGCCTCGGAAGCAGTAGCCGCTACAACGGTGGTGTAGTCCATGGCGCCGTTTTTGGCGAGATTTTCCACAAGGGCGGCCACGGTGGAACGTTTCTGGCCGATGGCGACGTAGATGCAGATCACATCTTTGCCCTTCTGGTTGATGATGGTGTCCGCAGCGATGGCGGTTTTACCGGTCTGACGGTCGCCGATGATGAGCTCACGCTGGCCGCGGCCGATGGGGATCATGGAGTCGATGGCCTTGATACCGGTCTGGAGGGGTTCATGAACGGAACGCCGTTCACAGATACCCGGGGCCGGGCTTTCAATGGCGCGGTACTCGTCTGCCACGATGGGGCCTGCGCCGTCGATGGGCTGTCCCAGTGCGTTGACGACACGGCCAATGAGGGCGTCGCCGACGGGAACGGAAACGACTTTTCCGGTTCTCTTGACGCTCTGGCCTTCGCCGATCTTCTCACCGTCTCCGAACAGTACGATGGAGACGCTGTTTTCTTCCAGGTTCTGCGCCATGCCGTAGGTGCCGCTCTCAAACTGGACCAGCTCACCGGCCATACAGTTGTCAAGCCCCGCGGCGCGCGCAATACCGTCGCCCACCATCGTTACCGTTCCGATCTCGGTCTGCTCAATGGCATTCTCGTAGTACTTGATTTGGGAACGGATGATGCGGGAAATCTGTTCGGGTTTCAGTTGCACTGTTTGGTTCACCACACAATCTATAGAATGGGTGCGATTTTACTTAAAGGACTGCACCGTTGATTTCTGTACGCAGGCGCTCCAGATGGCGCTGCACGGTGCCGTCCAGGCGTGTGCCGTCCATGTCAAGCCGCAGACCACCTAAAACGGCGGGGTCCACAGTCTCGGTCAGGACGATGTTTTTGCCTGTCATTTTCTGCAATTTTGCCAGTAGCTTTTCGCGGCTGGGCGCGGTCAGCGCAATGGCCGATACTGCCGTGACCTCAAGGATATTGTGGTCAACATTGTAGCGGTCCTGATACGCGCGCAGACAGCCCGGCAGCTCACCCAGCAGATCCTCCTCGCACAGCAGCTTGAGGAAGCTGACGAGGTAGGGGTGGGCTCCCTCGAACGCCTTGTCCAGCAGGGCGCAGCGCTCCTTTTTGGGAACGCTGGGCGTCGAGAGCAGACGCAGGTACTGCGGCTCGGCTTCGATGCTGTTTACCGCGGTGCGCAGCTGCTGCAAAAGCTCGTCGGTCAGATTTTCCTCTGCCGCCAGCTCATACAAGCTACCGCCGTAGCGCTTTGCAAGCTCGGTCATGAGGCATCCCCCACATTCCTGATAAACTCATCGATCAGGGCCTGATGGTCAGACTCGTTGATCTCGCGCTCCACGACCTTACCGGCAATTTCGACAGCCATACCGCCGATCTCGTTTTTCAGGTCGTTGACAGCCTTCTTGCGTTCCTGGGCAATGTCTGCCTCCGCCGCAGCGCGGATGGACGCCGCCTCAGCCCTGGCCTCGCCGACGATCTCCTCCTCGCGCTTCTGGGCGCGGGCGGTTGCCTCACGCAGCATGGCGTCGCGTTCATCCTTGATGCTCTGCAGGTGGTCGGCGTACTCTTTCTCGAGATCCGCAGCCTTCTGTTTGGCGGCATCCGCGTCGGCATACATCGTATCGATCTCCTGCTGGCGGTCATCAATCATCTTCTTCACAGGCTTGAAAAGGAACTTTTTCAGCACTGCAAAGGTGATGAGCATATTGCAGAAGGTAAACAGCGCAGTCCACGGGTTGACGCCTACAAAACTTTCAAAGCCCGTCATGAGCTATTCCTCCAATTCAGCAGTTTAATCAGAACACAAAGAGCAGCAGCAGCGCGATGACCAGCGAGTAAATACCGGTGGACTCGGTGATGGCGCAGCCCAGGATCATGTTGGTACGCAGGTCGTTGGCCATCTCCGGCTGGCGGGCCATGCCCTCCAGTGCCTTGCCGACGGCGTTACCTTCACCGACAGCCGGGCCGATGGCGCCAAAGCCCATTGCGATACCAGCGCCGATTGCGCAGGCAGCTTTTACGATTGCAGCTTCCATAGAAATATCCTCCTAAATAATAAATACGGATTCAGGCTTCCTCCGGGGGCGGGCAGGCATTGCCCACGTACACCATTGTCAACAGGCTGAAAACAAGGGCTTGTACGCCGCCGGAGAAAATATCGAAATACAGGCTCAGGATTCCGGGGACACCGACCTCCAGAAACGGTACGCCTGTCAGCCCCAAAAGGGAGAGTGCGCCGGTCACGGCGAAAACGATGCCGAAGATCTTGCGCGCCAGCTTTTTCGTCTTGACGCCGCTGTACAACAGCGCCGCGCCGACTGTCAGAACGAGAACTCCCACAATGACGCTCTTACCGACCAGACCCAGCACCGCCGCAGAAACGGTCGCCAGTGCCGAGTAGACAAGGCTTGTCAGGACGCTTCCGCCTGCAATGTTGCCGAAGTGACGGAACGCCATCGAGATCGGCGTGAAGACCTCACCCAGGACGTTGAACGGCGCCATCACGAAGATGGGGTCGCAGAAGCCCTTGAGGTAGCCGAGAAGACCATTGGTCTTGAGCTTGGTGAACGTGATGATCACGAACACGACGATGCCCCATGCCAGCGTGGTCGAGACATCCGCCGTGGGCGGCCACAGACCGACCAGAGACGAAAGACTCGAGAAGATGGACATGGCAAAGATGGTGCTGACGAACGGCACATAGCGCATCCATGCCTCACCCATATTGTTGCGGACGAAGTTTTCCGCGGTGATGACGATCTTTTCCGCCACAGCCTGCCGCTTGGAGATGTTGCGGACCTTCAGATCGTGT
>ERZ824488.1200-NODE-1200-length-29981-cov-7.636704_pt1 | contig 29981 bp, 25 predicted proteins | sample MGYA00519936_ERZ824488 | MGnify/ENA primary metagenome ERZ824488 (study PRJEB31778, sample SAMEA3449153) | human gut metagenome | biome: human gut; feature: human-associated habitat; material: faeces | place: United Kingdom | collected 2010/2012 ... | reverse complement strand
TACTGGACATTGCCCTGATTCTTCACGCAGAGCACGGCGGTGGTAACAACTCTACCTTTACTACTCACGTTGTAACTTCTTCCGGAACAGATACCTATTCTTCTTTCGCAGCTTCCATCGGTTCCCTGAAAGGACCGAAACATGGTGGTGCCAATCTGAAAGTTCAGGATATGTTTGAAAACATTATGGAAAACTGCCCGGACTGGGAAAATGAAGCATCTCTGAGAGATTATCTGAATGATATTCTGGATAAGAAGGTCTTTGACCATGCAGGCCTGATCTATGGTATGGGACATGCGGTATATACACTGAGCGATCCGCGTGAAGTGATCCTGAAACGTTATGCAAAATTCCTGGCAGAAGAAAAAGGAAAGACCAGAGAATTTGCCCTGTATGAGAAAGTGGAAGAGATTGCAGGTGAACTGATCATGCACAAGAGAAAACTATTCAAACCGGTATGCGCAAATGTCGATTTTTACAGTGGATTCGTTTACACGATGCTTGGCATCCCGAGAGAGCTGTTCACCCCGATCTTTGCGATCTCCCGTATGGCAGGATGGTCCGCACACCGTCTGGAGGAACTGGTCAACGCCGGTAAGATCATCCGTCCGGCATATCGTTATGTGGGACACCACAGACCGTATCTGGAAGTGGAAGACCGCGAGGAACAGAACCCGTTCACCGAGGAATACCAGAGAAAATATAAGATTAAGAGCATTAAAAATGCATAAATAAAAGCAAAAATCCGTCTGACAGAGAAAATCTGTCGGGCGGATTTTGGTATATACGCGGGTAATGAGGCAAAGTCCGGGCTTGCACAAGACCTTGACGACTGCCACAATAGTGAACGGGGAGGGCAACGAGCCAGAAGGGGGGAAATCAGATCAGTCCGTAATGAGCCATTGCTTTCATCAGTCCGTCATTTTCCACAGTATCTGTGACATACTCCGTATACGGATCGAGCACAGGGTCGTGATGCCCCAGAGCCACGGTGTGTTTACCATAAGTAAACATGGCAAGGTCATTACTGCTGTCACCGAAGACATAAGCATCATCCAGTCCCAGTCCGAAGTGTTTCAGGATAAAATCAATGGCAGTTCCTTTGGAATATCCTTTCGGCACAACTTCATAGATACCGCCCAGCCGGTCGATCAGATCCATATCTTTTGCCAGTGCAGGGAACAGGGTGTCGGTATCGGTCTGCTCATCGGTGTAGATGACGAATTTGTCAAAGTCGCAAAGTCCGCTCTCGATATAGTGTTCTTTGGTCAGTCCCAGTGTGGCGAGATAACGGCAGGTTCCCTCCAGCTTTGCAAACCGGGTAATATGGGAAGAACGGTAGCAGTCCTCTTTTCCCTCGAGAAGCAGTCCTGCATTTGCCGCTTTTACCTGACGGATGATCTCCGCCTGACGCTCCTTCGGGATCTGCGTGGAGGTGAGCACCTCATCGTTGTATACAATATAGCTTCCGCAGCCACACAGATAACCGCTGAACGGCAGCCGACAGATCATCGGCGGCAGACAGCAGATGGTCCGTCCGGTGTTGATAAATAAAAGATGCCCGAGATCATGGGCTTTTTGCAGGGCAGCAGAGGCAGATTCGGGGATCTTACCGGTGACTTCACTTAAGATGGTTCCGTCGATATCAAAAAATAATGCTTTCTTATTTGTACTCATGTTGATTCTCCGTATAAATGTTTTCTGTAACTGTTTGGTAATCCGATTTTTATTACAAGTGCAGTTTATTATACTGCCTGAGAATCCAAAATGTAAAGAGATAAGATGAACAAAAGCAATGAGAAGAATGGTAGAGGAAAACGCATTTTGACAGTTAAAAAGAAAGTTGATGAGAAAAAATAGAATCTGGGGATTTCAGAGGGGGCAAAGTATGTTAAAATAGAACTATTCAGCGGGAAAATAGGAAGGAATCCGCAGAAAAATGATTAAAACAGGTGTAACTGTATGGTGAGTGGAAAGAGTGAAGCTATGAAGCAGTTACAAAAAGATAAATTTTCAGGAGGGAGAAAATGACAAAAAAACAGAGAACCCTGGAGATTATAGAGCGGTTGAAGAAAGAATATCCCGATGCGGCGTGCACCCTGGATTATGACCAGGCGTGGAAACTGCTGGTGAGCGTGCGGCTGGCAGCGCAGTGTACCGATGCCAGGGTGAATGTGGTCGTGGAGGGACTGTTTGAAAAATATCCCAGTGTGGAAGCACTGGCGGCAGCAGATGTGGAAGATATCGAGGCGATTGTCCGTCCCTGCGGACTGGGAAAAAGCAAGGCGCGTGACATCAGTGCCTGTATGAAGATGCTGCGGGATGAATATGACGGGAAAGTACCGGATGATTTCAATGCGCTGTTAAAACTTCCGGGTGTGGGAAGAAAGAGTGCGAACCTCATTATGGGGGATGTCTTTGGAAAACCGGCGATCGTGACCGACACCCACTGCATTCGCCTGACCAACAGGATGGGTCTGGTGGACGGAATCAAGGAACCGAAGAAAGTAGAGATGGAACTGTGGAAGCTGGTTCCACCGGAAGAGGGAAGCGATTTCTGTCATCGGCTGGTGATGCATGGAAGAGAGATCTGCACGGCAAGAACCAAACCGTACTGTGATCGTTGCTGCCTGAACGATATCTGTAAAAAGGTGGGCGTGGAGTAGGAGGATGAAACGATGAAAATCGGGATCATATCAGACACTCATGGAAAATTACATCCACCGGTTCTGGAGCTGATCGCTTCCTGCGATGTGATCCTGCATGCCGGAGATGTGGATAACAGTCAGACACTGGATCAGCTCTGGATGCATCTGAAACCAAATGCCCCTTTTTATCTGGTACGTGGAAATAACGACCGGGGATGGGCGGAGCGTATCGCGAAAACACAACGGTTTTGTCAGGCTGGTGTTTCCTTTTTCATGGTGCATGACAGAAAAGATGTTTCCTGGGACCTGGACGGTGTACAGGTGGTTGTCTTCGGGCACAGTCATAAGTTTATCGTGGAAGAAATCGATGGAAGACTCTGGCTGAATCCGGGAAGCTGCGGCAGACCGCGGTTCGGCGCACCTTTGACATTAGCAGTGCTTACGATAGAAGACGGAGTGGAAAACCAGGAGTGGATGGTGGAAAAAATCACGATTTCCAACCGGTATGTGGAAAACAGGAGTATAGTATGGAAAAAAACACAACCAAAACAGAAGTAAGAGAAAAAATACAGGAACTTTTAAAAACACTGAAAGCGGAGCAGGAAAAAAAGCCGCTGCGTCTGGTGGAGCAGCTGGGATATCTGATGTATGTCCGCCTGTTTATCGAATCACAGAAGAGGGTCAGCCTGCAGGAGAGCTTTCCGTTTGCCGGATTCCCAATGGAATGGATACCGGGAGAGGAAGAAGTGGAGGATGGTCAGCGCAGCTGGCAGCTGCAGTATCAGGTACAGTACTGTTCTTCCATGGTGGAGCAGGGACATTTTATGGAAACTGCAAGACTGGAAGAAAACAGTCTGTGGATGAAAGAATTATGTAAACTTATTGACTGGACAGCTGACCACTGTGACTGGGAAGAAGGGATGCCACATCTGTTCGGCGCGCTGCTTGAAGAGATGCTCCGTCAGATGTATGCCTGGGGAACTACAGGACTGTTTCTGATGCCGGAGAACCTTACGGAAGCACTGATCCGGCTGGCAGATGGTCGTAATATCGAAAAAGTCTGGAATCCGGCGACAAGAACCGGCGGTTTTCTTGCAGCAGCCCACAGACAGTATCCACAGTGGCAGTTATACGGATGTGAAGAAGAGAAAAGTCAGTGGCAGATTGCCCGGATGCTGCAGTTTTATCATGGCGGCGGTATGGAGGGAATCCGTCGGGAAGATCCGCTGGAAGCCGACCGCATCGATAAAACCGGGGAGCGCACACCGGAAGGGGAAGTGCCGACCTACGAGGAATACGATTTGATCGTGACCAATCCACCGGTAGGGGAACTGCCGATCGAAGACCAGGACCGGTACTGGATCAGTACCAGAAAAGCACAGCTGCAGTACATGCAGATGCTGATGAATCATGTGAAAAAGCAGGGAATGGTGATCGCGGTAGTCAACGAGGGAACCCTGTTTATGTACGATGCAGAGCAGAAAGTCCGCCAGTATCTGTTAAATGACTACCAGATCCAGGGAGTCATTTCCCTTCCGGCGGGAGCATTTTTACCCTATACAGGAAGTAAGGCTTCGGTTCTGATCTTTACAAGAGAAGAAGAGATTGACAAAGAGCAGCCGGTATGGTTCTATGAGATCCAGAATCTCGGATACAGCCTGGATCGTCGCCAGGAAAGTACCGGGGTGGATGACATTCCGGCAATGCTGACATCATGGGAGGACCGGAAAGAACTGGCAGATCAGTGGAAGCATCAGTTGAAGGAAGCTGCTGCGCACAACCAGTGGGAAAATCCGGTTCCGGCACATTGGGAAGAAAAATCCTGCTGGTTTGCAAGTCTGGATACGATCGCCAAAAATGACAATAATCTGTCTGCGGGAAGATACAAACCATGGAAAGAGCAGGAGACGGTTGTGACCGAATCCCCGGCACAGCTTTTGAAAGAACTGGCAGATCTGGAAACCGATACGATGAAGAAAGTACAGGAACTGATGGAGATGGCGGGGGACTATGAGTAAGAAGAAAAATATGTACAAATTGGAATCTCTCGCCCGGCTGATCTCCGGAAGAACGCCGGAGCGGGAGCAGAAGGAATACTATGCAGAGACCGGAACACCATGGGTCAAGATTGAAAATCTGGATCAGGGTTATATCCGGGAGACAGCGGAATACCTGTCCGAACAGGGAAAAGAAAAGGTTAATCTGGTACCGGAAAACAGTGTGTTATTTTCCATCGTCGGTACAGTCGGAAAAGTGGGAATCGCCGGCCGGGAACTTGCCACGAATCAGCAGATCGTATCCCTGATCTTTGATGAGACCCGGGTGCTGCCACTGTACGGATATTATGCACTCAGGTATCATGCGGAAGAGATCCGCAAACTGTCCAATCAGACCACGATGGCGCTGATCAGCAGAAAAACCCTGGGACAGTACAGAATCTATGTGCCGGACAGTCTGGAAAAACAGCAGGAGATTGTGGATAAGCTGCGGCGTTTTGAAGAGATCAAGCTGAAAAAAGAAGAGATGCGAAGCCGGATGGAACAGTATGAACAGGTATTATTTCAGAGAATCTTTGCCTCTCAGCTGCGATACGGAGAAAAGGCGAGACTTCGCAACTATCTGAAAGAACCGGTAGGAACCGGTATTCCGAAAAATGAAGAGCCAAACGGAGAATTCCCCTGTGTGCGTCTGGAGAATTTTCGGAAGACTTATCTGACAGGACTCCATGCAGGAGAAAAAGCGGAGGTAAATGCTGGTGCAGACTGGGCGATCGAAGAGAAATACCGTGTCTGCCCGGGAGATATCCTTCTTCGAAATGGAAAGCTGATTCTGGTAGATCGGGTGGAAGATCCACTGTATCTGGATCGTAGTGTGCTGCGTATTGTGCCGGATCAGGGGCAGATTCTGCCGGAAGCCTTATATGCTTATCTGAGTCAGTCCTGTATGAGTGAAGTCCTCTACGGAGCCAGAAAAGAAGGCGATAACCGAAAACGTCCGATTCGTGCCGCCGAGGTGGAAAAGCTGATTCTGCCGCAGTTGTCCATGAAAAAACAGGAAGATTACAGCAGATGTCTGAAGAAAATCCGTGAGATCGAGAGAAATCTGGACCGGGAAATTGCACTGGCAGAGGCAGCATTTTCCGGTATGGGATGGCTGTTGCTGAGGAAAGAACCGGAGGAAGAGGCTAAGACAGATGCAATAAGCATTGAAGATGTAGAAATTGTTACGAAAGCGGAGACAGAAGAATTCACAGGGAAAGATCTGGAAACTATGGCAGATGCGAAAACTTCGGAAGGTGCAGCCGGTGAAGCGGAGCAGACAGAAGCCGGGTTACAGGAAGAAAAGTCGAAAGTGCTTTCGGGAAAAACAGGGAAGAGGATGCAAAGAAGGCCGGTGGAACTGTCCGAAGAACAGAAGCAGACGGCACATCTGATTCTTGGTGTGCTCTGCTGTTGGGCACCGAGAGATGAACGAACCGGTGCATACTGTAAGAAACGGCAGGAGATTTTCCGGATCGCGCAGCCCTATTTTCAGCCGGCAGCGGTTTCTTTTACCGATAAAAAGGGACAGCGGGAATACCTGCTTGAGAAGGATTTCCTGACCTATCGAAATGAGGAATTGAGCAAACGATACGCTACACCGATGTATTTTTTACAGGAACTTTTACAGGAAAGCGAAAACGATAATCCGCAGGACGCCCATCTGGCCTTTCAGGGAGAAGACGGGATCGCTACGGATGAACTTTGGGATTCAGCACAGATCCAGCAGATGGCAGTGTGTGGCTGGGAGATACTAATGGAGTATTCCGGACTGGGTGCATGCGGATGGCTGGTGCGTGGAGAGAATGGGAAGTAACTATGCAACAGACAGTCGGGGTACAAAACAGTTGCAACCGAGAAAAGGAGACAGAACATATGAAACCGAAGATTCGCATGGTCGGACTGGATCTGGACGGAACGGTATTTAATAACAATAAAGAGATTACCACGCATACCAGAAGTGTGCTGAAAGAGGCGATCCATCAGGGTTGCATCGTGCTTCCGGCCACCGGAAGACCGGAAATCGGACTTCCGGGTGCATTTTTGGAGATTCCCGGTGTGGAATACGCACTGACTTCCAACGGAGCCCGCATTATCCGTATTCCTTCCGGGGAGACAGTATATGAAGAACTGATTCCCTGGGAGGCCGCATTGCAGGTAATCGAAGTGATGAAACAGTGGGCAGGAGAATCATGCAACTGGGAAACATATTTTGCCGGTAATATTTATGTTGAGGAAGAAACGTATCATTTTGTGAAACATGAATCGATGAGTCCTGCGATGGAGCGGTACATCCGAAGTACCCGGACACGCCGGAAGTATCTGACAGAGAAGATCCGGGAGGAAAAGATCGGGATGGAAAAGTTGCATCTGATCTTTGCCGATACAAGAGAACGGGACTGCAGAGAGAAGGAACTGCAACAGATGTTTCCGAATCTGAGTATCTGCCATGCGACACCGTTTAATATTGAAATTATTTCCGGCAGGGCTGGAAAAGGGAACGCGCTGGTGGCACTGGGAAAGATCCTCGGTATCAAAAGGGAAGAAATCATGGCATGCGGCGATGCGCCAAACGACTGGAATATGCTTGAGATGGCCGGACTTCCGGTCGTGATGGCGAATGCAGATGAAGAGACGAAGAAAAAGGCAGCGTTTATTACAAAGTCGAATGAGGAAGACGGTGTTGCTTATGCTGTTGAGCAGTTTGTGCTAAAAAATGGATGACAGATTTGCCTGAATGGCAGAAAACAGATTGGCTGCGGTATCAGGTATGGCAACGGGAAGAAAAAGGAAAAGCGAAGGAAAATGAGAAGAAACAGCACATACGGAAAATGAAAGGAGTTTATGCATGACTTTGAAACAACAACTTGGAAAGCTGAAATGTAAGAACTTTCTCTTCCTCACGATTGCAGGTATGGTGAATGCCTTCGGAGTCACGATGTTTATTGCCCCGGTGGAGCTGTATGACAGCGGAATCTCCGGAACATCGATCCTGCTGTCACAGCTGACATCGGAATGGCTGTCACTGTCCTTCTTTTTGATGGTATTGAATATTCCTCTGTTTTTATACGGACTCAGAAAACAGGGTGTGATATTTACCATCTATGCGATTTACACGGTGGTGGTCTATTCTTTCGGGGCATGGCTGATCACAGATGTACTGCCGGTGGATGTAAGTATCGTATCGCCACTTGCCGGATCGGATCTGCTTCTCTGCGCTATTTTTGGCGGGCTGATCTCCGGTATCGGAAGTGGTATGGCGATTCGGTTTGGAGGAGCGATGGACGGCATCGAAGTTCTCGCCGTCATCTTTGCAAAACGGCTGGGAATCACGGTGGGTACGTTTGTGATGGCATATAATCTGGTACTGTATATTATCTGCGGATTTGTGATTCACAGCTGGATCCTTCCACTGTACTCGATCGTAACCTACGGGGCAGCGCTGAAGACAGTGGACTTTATTGTGGAAGGTCTGGATCGATCCAAAGCGGCTACAATCGTCACGGTGCATCCGGATGAGGTCTGCGCGGCACTCTCCGAAGCCTTTGAGTGTGGGATGACGATCACCGAGGCGAAGGGATATTATTCGGATTCCCCGAAGACAGTGGTGTATATCGTGGTAAACCGTTTTCAGGTTGGGAAGATGAAAGAACTGGTTCATGAAAATGATCGCTCCGCTTATATCTCGATTGCAGAAATTGCGGATGTGTACGGAGCAAATACGGATAAAGTCTGAAACGACAAAAATATCATTGAGGATTGTGATAGTACGAAGTACGGAACAATCCGGTATCAAAGGGGTCAAAATACCTTTTGACCCCAATATCATATCATTATTATAAGCAGAAAGTGAAAAAAATATGGATGGAAACATTCTTTTGTGGATACAGGATCACTTCCGCTGGGAGGGCATGAACTGGTTCTGGAAAGGAATCACATCCCTGGGAAACGGTGGATGGTTCTGGATCGTATTATGTATCCTGATGGTTGTACTTGCCAAAATCTCAGGAGAAAAATGTTCAATAAAAAATGAAAACTGTTCCCGGGCAGTAATCGGAAGAGCCGGCTGGTATGGTCTGTTGTCGATGGGAGCCGGTGCACTGATCACCAATGTGTGTCTGAAAAATCTGGTAGCACGTCCCCGCCCCTATGAAGTGATAGAGGGACTGGTGCCGCTGATCGGCAAACCGACGGATTATTCATTCCCGTCGGGACATACCTGTGCATCGTTTGCTTGTGCGCTGGTGATGTACCGGATTCTACCGAAAAAATACGGTGTACCTGCAGTGATCCTGGCATCACTGATCGCATTTTCACGCCTGTATGTGGGTGTGCATTATCCGACCGATGTACTGGGAGGCATGTTTGTCGGAATCTTTTCTTCCTGTCTGGTTCTGTGGATCGGAAAGAAGAGGACGAAGAAATAAGAAAATCTTAAAAGAAACGTAATTGTCTGCCCGTGTGGTGTTCTTTATAATAAGAGAGAAAAGAACGCCATCCGGGCAGAAAGAGGTTTAGAGGGGAATGGGCAAGAAAATATTGAAATTGTTACTGTATCTGATGGCAGTGGTCGGAGTGCTCATCTGGCTGGACAGTACAGTAGGACTGACGGAAGAAGGGGCATTGATTATTTTTGGCATTGCATTATTGATGTATTTTGTGATGAAACTGATCGGCTTTTTGACAAAGAGACACAGAATAAGAAGAGAAAGAGCGCGGAAAGCCAGAAGAAAACGTGAGTTGCGGGAAGTAAACAATTACAGGGTAAAACAGGAAACATCCGTTGCAGCGACAGCGGCATCACAGGCAAACCATCGGAAACAGCAAAAAATACATAATCAAAGCGGTCATAAATTTCATATGACACGGAAAAAAATAGTCTGGACCGTCGGTTTGCTGGCCACATTCTGCATCGTTGTGCTGGCAGGGAAAACCTGGATCCGGCAGCACGAGCAGATTCCGGAGAGTCTTCTTAACATGGAAGAAAAATATCCGGAGGCTACAGATTTTGTAAAAAAATATCCGAAGCGAAGACACTATCAGACTATAGATATTTCATCCGAAGTGGAAACTGCCAGAGAAAACAGTGAGATACCGTATTTTTTGCAGTGGGATGAACGCTGGGGGTATGAAACCTACGGCAGCGATTTCCTTGCTGTCACCGGCTGCGGTCCAACCTGCCTGTCCATGATCACCTGTGGTCTGACCGGCTCCGAAACATGGAATCCCCTGGCCGTAGCTCAGTTTTCAGAAAAAGAGGGTTATTACGTACCGGGTGAAGGAACCTCATGGTCTCTGATGACCGAGGGTGCCAACAACCTGGGCCTCACAGCAGAAAACATCCCGGTAACACAAGAAAACATCCTTGCCGCCCTGCAATCCGGCATCCCCCTGATCTGTTCCATGTATCCGGGTGATTTTACCTACACAGGTCACTTTATCGTTCTGACCGGTATTGATGAAAACGGTGCAATTACCGTCAACGACCCCAACAGCCCCGCCAACACTCAAAAACACTGGTCCATGACCGAAATATTACCACAGATCCGTCAAAGCTGGGGATACCGTACCTGAACATACGGTATCTCTTTTTTGTATATAAAGATATGAGTGTCAAAAGGTCTTCTTCCACTCATTTGATACTACGGATTGCTCCGCAGCTTAGCTGTTCCCGCAATCCTCTCAATATTCGCAATTCGCTGATTTACTACGCAAATCGCTACTTTCACATATCGAGCGTGTCCCAAGTTCAAAAGCCTTATTGTGCAAGCACAAACGAGTATAATCTAAAAAACAAACAGTCAATACCAGCGAAAGAGGCAGACACCTAACCGGTGCCGCCTCTTTCGCGTCCGTCTGGAAAAAAATTAAAAATTATTAGCACTCACTCTTGACGAGTGCTAAAATATGTGTTATATTGCAACTAGAACAAAGAAAACAATGTGTTCCAAAAGGAGGGACGCTTATGAATATCAGCAAATTTACGCAAAAATCATTGCAGGCTGTTCAAAACCTGGAAAAGACCGCATATGACTTCGGTAACCAGGAGATCGAGCAGGAACATTTACTGTACAATCTGCTTCATCAGGAAGACAGTCTGATTTTAAAGATGATCGAAAAGATGGAGATTAACAAAGAGCATTTTCTGAATAATGTGGAGAATGCCCTGAACGCCAGAGTCAAAGTATCCGGCGGACAGCAATATATCGGACAGTACCTGAACAAGGTACTGGTAAGCGGCGAGGACGAAGCCAAAGCCATGGGAGATGAATACGTTTCCGTAGAACATCTGTTTCTGGCAATGCTCCGTTATCCGAGCCCGAGTATCAAAAAACTGTTCCAGGAATATGGAATCACAAGAGAACGCTTTTTACAGGCGCTGAGCACTGTAAGAGGAAACCAGAGAGTTACTTCGGATAATCCGGAAGCAACTTATGATACACTGGAAAAATACGGCCAGGATCTGGTAGAGCGTGCGAGAAATCAGAAGCTGGATCCGGTCATCGGCCGTGACAGCGAGATTCGAAATGTGATTCGTATTCTTTCCAGAAAGACAAAAAACAACCCGGTACTGATCGGTGAGCCAGGTGTAGGTAAAACGGCAGCCGTAGAAGGACTGGCACAGCGAATCGTCCGTGGCGATGTACCGGAAGGTCTGAAAGATAAAACGATTTTTGCTCTGGATATGGGTGCACTGGTAGCCGGTGCAAAATACCGTGGTGAATTCGAGGAACGTCTGAAAGCCGTTCTGGAAGAAGTCAGAAAGAGCGAAGGTAAAATCATTCTGTTTATCGATGAACTGCATCTGATCGTCGGAGCAGGAAAAACCGACGGTGCGATGGATGCCGGCAACATGTTAAAACCGATGCTTGCCCGTGGAGAACTGCACTGTATCGGTGCTACCACACTGGATGAGTATCGCCAGTACATTGAAAAAGATGCCGCATTGGAACGTCGTTTCCAACCGGTAATGGTAGATGAACCTTCTGTGGAAGATACCATATCCATCCTTCGTGGACTGAAAGAGCGGTATGAGGTATACCATGGAGTAAAGATTACCGATGGTGCCCTCGTTGCAGCAGCTACACTTTCCAACCGTTATATCTCCGACCGATTCCTGCCGGATAAGGCTATCGATCTGGTAGATGAAGCCTGTGCACTGATCAAGACCGAACTGGATTCTCTTCCGGCAGAACTGGATGAGCAGCAACGTAAGATCATGCAGATGGAGATTGAGGAAGCAGCACTGAAAAAAGAGACCGACAAGCTAAGTCAGGAACGTCTGGCAGATCTGCAAAAAGAACTGGCAGAATATAAAGATGCATTTTCCGTACAGAAAGCACAGTGGGAGAATGAGAAACATTCTGTAGAGAAACTTTCCACATTGCGTGAACAGATTGAAGATCTGAATCGTCAGATCCAGGTGGCACAGCAGCAGTATGATCTGAATAAAGCAGCGGAACTGCAGTACGGCGAACTGCCGAAACTCCAAAAACAGTTGGAGATTGAAGAAGAGAAAGTGAAAAACGAGGATCTTTCTCTGGTACATGAGAGTGTTACCGATGAAGAAATTGCGAGAATTATTTCCCGTTGGACCGGTATCCCGGTGGCGAAACTGACCGAGGGAGAAAAAACGAAGATTCTAGGTCTTGAAGATGTCCTTCATAAACGTGTGATCGGACAGGATGAAGCGGTAACGAAAGTGACCGATGCGATCATCCGTTCCAAAGCCGGTATCAAAGATCCTACAAAACCGATTGGATCATTCCTGTTTCTTGGACCTACCGGTGTCGGTAAGACAGAACTTGCAAAAACTCTGGCACAAACGTTGTTTGATGATGAGAATAATATGGTGCGAATCGACATGAGCGAGTATATGGAGAAATATTCTGTATCCCGTCTGATCGGAGCACCTCCGGGATATGTAGGTTATGAAGAAGGAGGTCAGCTGACGGAAGCTGTCAGAAGAAAACCGTACTCGGTAGTACTGTTTGATGAGATTGAGAAAGCACATCCGGATGTATTTAACGTACTGTTACAGGTACTGGATGATGGCCGGATCACGGATTCTCAGGGACGTACCGTTGACTTCAAGAATACGATTCTGATCATGACTTCCAACATCGGTTCTTCCTATCTGCTGGATGGTATTGGGGAAGATGGAAGTATCAAACCGGAAGCAGCAGAGATGGTACAGAACGACCTGCGTGGGCATTTCCGCCCGGAGTTTCTGAACCGTCTGGATGAGATCATTATGTTTAAACCATTGACCAAAGACAATATTGGTGGTATCGTAGATCTGTTAATGGCAGAGCTGAACAACCGTCTGGCAGATCAGGAGATTCATATCCGTCTGACAGCTGCGGCAAAGAACCATATCATCGAAGGTGGGTATGATCCGGTATATGGCGCACGTCCATTGAAACGTTATCTGCAGAAATATGTGGAAACACTGGCTGCAAAGATGATTCTTGGTGGAAAAGTCGGTCAGGATGATACAATCGTTCTGGATGTGACGGATGGTGAGTTGACAGCTTCTGTACAGTCTGTATAAAGGAGTTTTGAGATGATACCGAACGATCCGGTGATGTTGCTCAGTTATGTAAATACGCAGCTGAGAGATTATTATTCCAGTCTGGATGCTCTTTGTGAGGATAAGGGTATTGGAAAAGAAGAACTGGTGGAGAAGATGAAGTCCATTGAGTATGTGTATGAGGTGGATCGAAACCAGTTTGTGTGATAAGGGAAGCATTCCTGCAAAAAAAGCAGGAGTGCTTCTTTTTTTGAAAAGCCATTTAAATAAAGTATTGACAGAAAGTTAACATAGTGCTAATATACTTCTTGTATAAATTCCATAGTAACATATCAAGTGCACCTGCGAACATAGTTCGTCGGTGAGAGAGGGAATCAGGTGTGAGTCCTGAGCGATCCGGTCACTGTAATCAGGGAGGAAAGCCCGGTAGGATCCATTGTACCGCAAGGTATGAGAAGGAGGGCCGACTGTTGATCTGTAAGTCAGGAAACCTGCTTGTATGTCGTAAGGTTAAAACTTCCGAGTAAAGTTTTACATCCTGTTTGTAGTAAAAATGAGATGTCAGCTTTCTGTCGGGGAAAAGACATCTTTTTTATATATTTACAAAAACACGAACTTATGGAATGATCGAAACAGGAGCGTAGTGTTTCGAGACCTTGACTATTTGAATTTATGCACGATTAAACGACAGGATGAACAGAATCCTGTTTCTGTAGATCTACTGTATCATTTACCTCCGCAACCAAGTGATATAGATTCCTCTTGGATCTTGTGCAGAAACAGGATGGTTTCATCCGGTTAGCCTTGAAAATGGAAGCCTGAAAAGGCTTCTTTTTTTGTGCTTTTCATGTGAAAAATCTGCAACACATGGCTGCATAGAAAATAACTTTTGCAATTGAAAGCACCGGAACTTCATGGTACACTGAGATAGTAAAGTAACTGTAAAAACAGCTACGGAAAACAAAAATGGAGGCAATAATATGGAGGGTTTTACAACGAAAAAACAGCAGTTTGCAACGGTATGGAAGATGCATACTGCAGGCGATGCACAGTGGTATCCGGCGCAGGTTCCGGGAACTGTGTATACAGATCTGTTAAGAAACGGACAGATGGAAGATCCGTTCTGGAAGGACAATGAATACAGAGCACTGGATCTGATGGAAAAAGATTATGAGTATGAGACCGCGTTTGAGGGAACCGAAGCACAGGAAGGCGAGAGACAGTGGCTTCGCTTTGAAGGTTTGGATACGATCTGTGATATCTATCTGAATGAAGAAAAAATCGGCAATACATATAACATGCACAGAACCTGGGAGCTTGATGTAACAGGAAAGGTGAAAGCAGGAGAGAATATCCTGCGTGTGTATTTCCATTCTCCGCTGGAGTATATTAAAGAAGCTTACGAAAAACAGCCGACACACGGAAGTGAAGATGCGATGGATGGCTTTGTGCATATCCGCAAAGCACACTGCATGTTCGGATGGGACTGGGGTGCTCATCTGCCGGATGCGGGAATCTTTCGTCCAGTATATCTGCTGACGATGACCGAAGGCAGAATAGACAGCGTGTATATCCGTCAGGAACACGAAGAGGGAAAAGTAACCCTGCATTTTGATGTGAGCAGAAACCCGAAAGAGGATCTCAGAAAAGAGATCCCGGTGGGAAAAGAGGCAGATGGCTATACCTATGAAGTAACTGTGACAGCACCGGATGGTACAAAGATCATTGCAAAAGATACCCCGGAGGATCTGGTGATCGAACAGCCGAAGCTCTGGTGGCCAAACGGTGTGGGCGAACAGCCATTATATGAAGTGAACGTAACGCTGGCAAAAGACGGACAGCCGGTGGACAGATGGACAAGAAAGATTGGTCTTCGCACGATGACGATGGATATTCATCCGGATGAGTGGGGCGAGAGTTTTGCTCATCAGGTGAACGGAAAGGATATCTTTGCCATGGGTGCAGACTATATCCCGGAAGATCATCTCCTGGGTCGTGTGACACCGGAAACTACAAGAAAACTGTTGGAACAGTGTAAGGCAGCCAACTTTAACGCAGTCCGCGTATGGGGCGGCGGTTACTATCCGGAAGACTGGTTCTATGATCTGTGTGATGAACTGGGACTGATGGTATGGCAGGACTTTATGTTTGCATGTGCAGTCTATGATTTGACACCGGACTTTGAGGCGAATATCCGGGAAGAATTTATTGATAATGTAAAAAGATTACGTCATCACGCATCCCTGGGACTGTGGTGTGGTAACAATGAGATGGAAATGTTTGTAAAACAGGGCGAGTGGGTAACCAAACCGAGCGAGGTGCGCGATTATCTCTTCATGTACGAGCGCGTGATTCCGGAGATTCTGAAGAAATACGATCCGGAAACCTTCTACTGGCCTGCAAGTCCGTCTTCCGGCGGATGCTTCGATGATCCGTCAGATCCGAACCGTGGAGATGTGCATTACTGGGATGTATGGCATGGAAACAAGCCGTTCTCGGATTACCGGAATTACTATTTCCGCTATGCAAGTGAATTTGGATTCCAGTCCTTCCCGTCTTTTGAGACAATCAAAACCTTTACCGATGATCCGGCAGACTGGAACATTTTCTCTTATGTTATGGAAAAACATCAGAGAAATGCAGGCGCAAACGGAAAGATCCTGAATTATCTGCAGCAGACATTCCGCTATCCAACCGAATTTCCCACGTTATTATATGCTTCCCAGATGTTGCAGGCAGAAGCTATCAAGTACGGGGTGGAACATTTCCGAAGAAACAGGGGCAGATGTATGGGTGCGATCTACTGGCAGTTAAATGACTGCTGGCCGGTAGCCTCCTGGGCATCGGTAGATTATGAGGGAAGATGGAAAGCCCTGCATTATTATGCAAAACGGTTCTTTGCACCGGTGATGGTATCCTGTGAAGAACAGAACTGGATGACTGCGGAAGCGAATATGAACCGTGAACATTTTGTATATGAAAAATCTATCCGCCTGAATGTGACCAACGAGACACTGGAAGATAAGAAAGTTCTGGTAAAATGGGCACTTCGAAACGCCGATGCATCTGTTGTGAAAGCAGAGGAGCGAGAAGTAACGGTGCCGGCACTTTCCAGTGTATGCCTGGATAAAGAAGAATACCCGGATGTGGATGTATTCGGCCAGTATGTAAGCTATGAGGCATGGGAGGGTGATACCTGCATCTCTGAGGGCAGCGTGATCTTCTCTTATCCGAAGTACTTCCATTATCTGGATCCGCAGCTGTCATATCGGATCGAGGGAGACGAGATCGTAGTCAGCGCGAAAGCCTACGCGAAAGGCGTGGAGATCCTGAATGCGTCCGAAGATCTGATCCTGTCGGACAACTATTTTGATATGAGTGCGGGAGAAAAGAGAGTAAAGATTCTTGGCAAAGCATCAAGAAAAGTGGAAGATCCTGCAGACTGGGAGAACCAGATAAAAGAGCAGCTTGCGGACGGTCTGAAACTGCGAAGCGTTTACGATATTCGGTAAAAGATGTTGGGGCAAAAAGCATTTTGCCCCTTTGATACCGGATTGCTCCGTACTTTGTACTCCCGCAATCCTCAAAAACATTCGTAATCCGCTCATTTTTCTTTGAAAAATGGCTACTTACTCATGTTTTTGCGGATCCCAAGTTCATAAATCTTCGTGCAAGCAAGCTTGCGTCAGATTTCCGAACTTTTGATCCTGGTATCAACAAAAACCTTGACAAAAGAAAAAAAGCCTACTATAGTAATGTCAGCCGAAACTGTTTCAAAAACAGGAAGAGGTACAGAGAAAAAGGTAGTGACAAAGAGGAGTAGATATTGTACCCCGCAAAGAGAGGGAACTTCGTGGCTGTGAGAGATCCCCGGCAGACAATATTGAAGGTAGCTTTGGAACCGGAAGACTGAACGTTTTTGCTTGTAACTGTGAAGATGCTGAACAGTTACCGTTTTCAGACAGAAAATCAGTAAGCTTTCACGGCTGATCCCCGTTATCGGATAATGAGATGTATGGAACGCTTGTTGTTTCATATAAGCAAGGTGGTAACGCGAGACATTCGCCCTTCACACAGATGAGAACATCTGAGTGGAGGGCGTTTCTAATCTTCAAAAAGACAAAGGAGACAACCATGAGTAAAGAACTGGCAAAGACTTACGATCCGAAAGGACTCGAAGACCGTTTATACCAGAAATGGCTGGACAGCGGCTATTTTCATGCAAAAGTAAACAAAGCGAAGAAACCATTTACCATTGTTATGCCGCCGCCAAACGTAACAGGACAGCTGCATATGGGCCATGCACTGGATGAGACTATGCAGGATATCCTGATCCGTTTCAAGAGGATGCAGGGATACGAAGCACTGTGGCAGCCGGGAACCGACCATGCGGCAATCGCTACAGAGGTTAAGGTTATCAACAAGTTAAAAGAACAGGGCATCGACAAAAACGAGATCGGAAGAGAAGAATTCTTAAAACATGCCTGGGCATGGAAAGAAGAGTACGGCGGAAAGATTATTAACCAGCTGAAAAAACTGGGCGCATCTGCGGACTGGGAAAGAGAGCGTTTCACGATGGACGAAGGATGTTCCAAAGCGGTGCAGGAAGTATTTATCCGTCTGTACAACAAAGGATATATCTACAAAGGATCCCGTATCATCAACTGGTGTCCGGTATGCCAGACCTCTATCTCTGACGCGGAGGTAGAACATGAGGATCAGGACGGATTCTTCTGGCACATTAACTACCCGGTAGTTGGAGAAGAAGGAAAATTCGTAGAGATCGCAACGACCCGTCCGGAGACACTTCTGGGAGATACCGCAGTAGCGGTAAACCCGGAAGATGACAGATATAAAGATCTGGTAGGAAAGATGCTGAAACTGCCACTGACCGACCGTGAGATTCCGGTGATCGCCGATGCGTATGTAGACAAAGAGTTCGGAACCGGATGCGTAAAGATCACACCGGCACATGACCCGAATGACTTTGAAGTAGGAAAACGTCATAATCTGGAAGAAATCAACATTCTGAACGATGATGCAACCATCAACGATCTGGGTGGAAAATATGCAGGCATGGATCGCTATGAAGCAAGAAAAGCTATGGTGAAAGATCTGGAAGATCTGGGATTGTTGGTAAAAGTAGTACCCCACAGTCACAGTGTAGGAACCCATGACCGTTGTGGTACAACCGTAGAGCCGATGATCAAACCACAGTGGTTTGTAAAGATGGACGAGATGGCAAAAGCAGCGATCGACACCCTGAAAGACGGCGATCTACAGTTTGTTCCGGAACGTTTTGATAAGACTTATCTGCACTGGCTGGAAAACATCCGTGACTGGTGTATCTCCCGTCAGTTATGGTGGGGACACAGAATCCCGGCTTATTACTGTGATGACTGCGGTGAGACCGTAGTGGCAAAAGAGATGCCGAAGATCTGCCCGAAATGTGGAAAAAATCATTTCCATCAGGATGAAGATACTCTGGATACCTGGTTTTCCTCTGCATTGTGGCCATTTTCCACACTGGGCTGGCCGGACAACACCGAAGAGATGGAATATTTCTATCCGACAGATGTACTGGTAACCGGATACGATATCATTTTCTTCTGGGTTATCCGTATGGTATTCTCCGCTCTGGAACAGACCGGAAAAGCACCTTTCCATCACGTACTGATCCACGGTCTGGTAAGAGATTCACAGGGAAGAAAGATGAGTAAATCTCTGGGTAACGGTATCGATCCGCTGGAAGTCATCGACAAGTACGGCGCGGATGCCCTGCGTCTTACATTAATGACTGGTAATGCACCTGGTAACGATATGCGTTTTTACTGGGAGCGTGTAGAGTCCAGCAGAAACTTTGCAAACAAAGTATGGAACGCTTCCCGTTTTATCATGATGAACCTGGAAAAAGCGGAAGTTCCGTCTTCTATGGATTTTGCAAACCTGACGGCTGCAGATAAGTGGATTCTGTGCAAGTTCAATGATGTGGCAAAAGACGTTACCGATAACATGGAAAAATTTGAACTGGGTATTGCTGTACAGAAAGTATATGACTTTATCTGGGAAGAATTCTGTGACTGGTACATCGAGATGGTAAAACCGCGTCTTTATAACGACGAAGATACCACAAAGGCAGCAGCACTGTGGACACTGAAAACGGTTCTTGGCGGTGCACTGAAACTGCTGCATCCGTACATGCCGTTTATCACAGAAGAAATTTACTGTACTCTGAATCCGGAAGAAGAATCCATTATGATCGCTTCCTGGCCGGAATGGAAAAAAGAGTGGGATTTCAAACAGGATGAAAAAGATGTTGAGATGATTAAAGAGGCAGTCAGAAGCATCCGTGGCGTACGTACTGAGATGAATGTACCGCCGAGCAAAAAAGCTACCGTATATGTAGTGGCAGAAGATGCATCTGTAAGAGAAACCTTTGAAAAGGGTAAAATCTTCTTTGCAACACTGGCATCCGCAAGTGAAGTTCTGGTACAGTCTGATAAGAACGGTATCGCAGACGATGCAGTATCTGCAGTAATTCCGCAGGCGGTAATCTATATTCCGTTTGCAGAACTGGTGGATATTGAAAAAGAGATCCAGCGTCTGGAAAAAGAGGAAGGACGTCTGGAAAAAGAATTGGCCCGTGTCAACGGTATGCTGAGTAACGAACGTTTCATCAGCAAAGCCCCACAGGCTAAGATCGATGAGGAAAAAGGAAAACTGGAAAAATACACACAGATGATGGAACAGGTAAAAGAAAGACTGGCACAGCTGCGGTAAGTTATGCGAGCAACGAGTCAAAGTCCATGCAATTACATGAGACACCGGTGATTGCCGCGATATCGGTTCGGAACATGTAGCGCGTGTTTCGAACCGATTTTTGGGGCCTATCTGAATACGATGAGATTTCAGGTACGCTTCTGTATTAACGCAGCAGATAGGAGCAGAAAAAAACATGAAAAAAATCAATCTGAAAAAACCTACCCGCAATCAGGTGATTCGGATCTGTAACTTGTTGTCTGTACCCCTGCAGTTTCTGGGGTGCTGTGTACTGTATCTGGTAATCGAGGCGCTTTCCCGTCATTCGCTGCGGGAAGCCTGGCAGTATATGACAGGAAGCCCTCTGATCTTTTTATACAATGCATTTTTAATTTTTACCACAAGCCTTGTGGTATATCTGTTTAAACACAGAATCCTTGCCAGAACTATCGTGGGATGTTTCTGGTTTATTCTGGGATGCGTGAACGGATTCTTACTGTTAAACCGTGTAACTCCATTTACCGGACCGGATCTGAAACTGATTAATGACGCAATGCGTATTCTGAACAAGTATCTGTCCCCGGGACTGGTGGTTGCCGTACTGGTCGGGCTTGGTGTCCTGCTGTTATTTTTCATCTGGATGTTCCGAAAAGGCTGGAAATTTCAGGGAAAGATGCGCTACTGGCTGAATATTCCGCTGATTGTTGCTGGTGTGGCAATTTTTGCGTTGACAAGTAAGCTGGCGATTGATAATCGTCTGTTATCCACGTATTTTGGAAATATTGCGTATGCATATCAGGATTACGGTTATCCATACTGTCTGGCAGTTACAATTTTCGATACCGGAATCAATGAACCGAACGGATATTCTAAAGCATTGATGGAAGATATCGTGAACAGTGAAGGTGAGATCAAGGAAACCAAGAAAAAAAATACGGATGTCAACATCCTGTTTTTACAGCTGGAAACATTTATCGATCCGACCGAAGTGAATTTTCTTTCTTTTTCCGAGGATCCGATCCCGAACTTCCGAAAGTTAAGTGAGGAATATTCTTCCGGCTACTACAAAGTGCCGGCAGTAGGTGCGGGAACCGCGAATACGGAGTTTGAATCTATCACCGGTATGAGTCTTCATTATTTTGGGGCGGGAGAGTATCCGTATAAGACGATTCTGAAAGAGACGACCTGCGAGAGCGCAGCCTATGATCTTAAGAAGCTCGGTTACAGTACTCATGCGATCCATAACAATGAAGCGAATTTCTACGGAAGACGAACCGTATTTTCCAGACTTGGATTTGACACCTTTACTTCTGAGGAATATATGCCGAACATCAGTGATACCACACCGATGGGATGGGTGAAAGATCATATTCTGACTGATGAAATTTTTAAGGCCATGGAATCCACAGAAGGTCCGGATTATGTATATACGATCTCGGTACAGGGACATGGAGATTATCCAACCGAACCGGTACTTTCTGATCCGAAGATTAAAGTAACGGGAGCGGAATCTGAAGAGAAAAATAATGCATGGGAATATTATGTAAATCAGCTTCACGAGATGGATCAGTTTGTCAAAGAACTGACGGATCGTCTCTCTGAATTGGATGAGCGGGTGGTTCTCGTTATGTATGGAGATCATCTGCCGACCATGGATCTGAAAGTGGAGGACATGAAAAACCGTTATCTGTTCCAGACAAAATATGTGATGTGGAGCAACTTCGACATGAAGAAAAAAGACAAAAACATTGCCGCTTACCAGATGGCAGCGGAAGTGTTTAATCGTCTGGGGATTCATGAGGGAACGGTCTTTAACTATCATCAGACCAGAAAAGGAAGCAGGAATTATCAGCTGGATCTGCAGGCATTGCAGTATGATATCCTGTATGGAAAACAGTATGTTTACGGTGGTGAGAATCCGTTTGAGGCAACAAAGATGCAGCTTGGGATCTATCCTGCAACACTGGAACGGCTGGAGTCCATCGGAAATGGAAGCTATTATGTCTATGGAACCAATTTTACGGCAGCGAGCAGACTGGAGATTAACAAAGAACTGCAGGAAACACAGTACATCAGTCCGACACAGCTGCTGGTGCAGAATGTGGAACTGGCAGATGGCGATCAGGTGTCAGTTGCGACACAGAGTAACAGTTCCACAAAGAAAGTGCTGTCACGAACCGATTATCTTACCTACAATGAGGATAATGGAGAACTGATGTCACAGGAAAACTATCAGGCAAAAAAATCAGCAAAAGCGATGCTTGAGCGGCTGAAGGAACAGCATGCAGAGCAAACAGAGGATGACGGGCAGGCAGCGGAAGAAACGCCAACAGAGGAAACAACACCGGAACTGTCTCTGACACCGGCACCTGCGTCCACACCGGAATCCTGAGAAAAAACCGGCTTCCGGTATTACGGAAACTGGAAAAAGTCAAAAGTTGCGACATAATTTACTTGATTATTACCACCACTATTATATAATGGAAAGTACCGGGAAACCGGACAAATACATTAGATAAAGTGGTGGTAATTTTGAATTATAGAGAAATCGTAGATTATATTGAAGAGATACCGAAGTTTACATCGAAAAATCCGCTGGATCACACGAAGGCACTGCTGAAGTGTCTGGGCGATCCCCAGAATCAGATGCAGGTGATCCATGTGGCGGGAACCAATGGAAAAGGAAGCGTCTGTGCATATCTGGATTCCATGCTCCGGGCAGGAGGTTACAAAGTTGGTTTATTTACTTCGCCACATCTGGTAAAGATCAATGAACGTTTTAAGATCAACGGAGAGATGATTTCCGATGAACGGTTTGTAAAAGCTTTTGAAGAAGTACAGAAGATTATTAAAAAGGCACAGGAAGACGGACTGGATCACCCGAGCTATTTTGAGACACTGTTTCTGATGGGAATGGTTGTTTTTAAAGAAGCAAATGTGGATTATGTGGTTCTGGAGACCGGCCTTGGCGGAAGACTGGATGCGACCAACACTGTAGATCATCCGCTGGCATGCATCATTACTTCTATCAGTCTGGATCATGTGGAATATCTGGGAGACACCATCGGAAAAATTGCCGGTGAAAAGGCAGGAATCATCAAACCACAGGTTCCGGTGATCTATGACGGACATCAGCCGGAGGCTTCCGAAGTGATTGAAAAACGCGCCAACGAACTGGGTTCCCCGGCATTTGCACTGACCGAGGACATGTATGAAATGCAGAAAAATACAAGAGAGGGCATTGATTTTTCCTTTCATTGTAAGTATTATAATACTGTTCAACTGTCGATTCCATATATTGCACCGTACCAGATGATGAATGCATCGCTGGCGTTTTTCACGATGGAACAGCTGCGGGATGTGCATAAGATTCCGTTGGAAAAGCTGATCGAGGGATTGAAAAATACGCACTGGGAAGGTCGTATGGAGACTGTTTTACCGGATGTGATCGTAGACGGGGCACACAATGCAGATGGTGTGGCGCGGTTTGTGGAGACGGCGTGTCATTTTGGAAAAGAACATCCGATCACGCTGTTATTTTCGGCAGTGGCTGATAAGGATTATGAAAAAATGATCCGTACAGTCAGCGAAAAGATCCGTCCGAGAGCAGTAGTTGCCACAGAAGTTGGCGGCAGCAGAGTTGTACCGGCTACGGAACTGGCAGAGTTTTTCAAGGAAGACGGATGTGAACAGGTGATCGCCGAGGCAAATGTAGGAAAGGCATTTGAAAAAGCGTTGTCTTTAAAGGGCGATGGAATGTTATTCTGCGTTGGATCTCTTTATCTGGTAGGTGAGATCAAGGAGTACCTTCAGAAGAATCCAGAAGCATAGGAGAGAAAAGAATGATTAATTACGAAGAGGAATTGAAAAAATTCAAACCCTGTCTTGATGTGGACGAGATCGAGAGTGCGGTATATACACGGGATCTGACCGATATCGTGGATATCCTGCAGGAGATGCTGAAAACAGAGAAAAAAGACCGGAAAGAATAAGGGGTAAAACATGAATTGTATGAATTGCGGAGCTCCGATCGGAAAGTCGGATTACTGTACGAGCTGCGGCTTTCATGTGGAAGTACAGAAGAAAATCTGGCAGTTGTCCAATACCTATTACAATCTGGGACTGGACAAGGCACAGATCCGGGATCTATCCGGAGCCATTGATCTGTTAAAACGCAGTCTGAAGTTTAACAAGCTGAATGTTCAGGCGAGAAACCTGCTGGGACTGGTATATTTTGAGACCGGTGAGGCAGTGGCAGCGTTGAGTGAATGGATCATCAGTAAAAATATCATGCCGGAGAATAACATCGCTTCCGAGTATATCGAACGGCTGCAGCAGAATGCCAACAAACTGGATGTGATCAATCAGACTATCAAAAAGTATAATGACAGTCTGCAATGCTGTCGCAAAGGCAGTGAGGATGTGGCGGTGATCCAGCTGAAAAAGATCCTGAATCAGAATCCGAAGCTGATCAAGGGATATCATCTGCTGGCCCTGATCTACCTGAAAAAAGAAGAATATGAAAAAGCAAGACGAATTCTGAAAAAAGCGGCGAAGATCGATAAGACAAACTCCACAACGCTGCGCTTTTTGCGGGAAGTAGACGAACAGACCGGAACAATTACCAGCCTGGAACCAAGAAGGTGGGCATTTGGTCTGCGTGAGAAGGAAGAAAAGGTTTCGGGTAATCAGTCGATTGCCTATCGGACAGAAAATGATGTGGTGATCCAGCCACCGACCTTCCGTGAAAGTTCCATGGCAGCGACACTGCTGAATCTTGGATTTGGTTTTCTGGTGGGGGCCTGTCTGGTATGGTTCTTGATGGTACCTGCAAACACACAGCGGATCAATAAAGCGGCAAACGAAAAAGTCGTAAGCTACAGCAACACTATGGCGACACAGTCTGCTGAGATGAATAAGCTCCAGGAACAGATTGACCAGTCTGAAGAGACGGTGGCATCTGCCCAGCAGCAGATTGAGGATGCCCAGAATCAGACAAGCAGTTATGAGAATCTGATTAAAGCATATGCCGCTTTTCAGAGTGGAAATTATACTTCGGCAGCGAATGTTCTGCAGAATGTGCAGGCAGATCTGCTGTCTGTAGATGCAAAAGAAATTTATGATTCAATTTACAAGAGTATCCAGTCAACGATGAAGAATAATCTGAAAAGTCAGGGTGAACAGGCATTTTATGCCAAGGATTATGAGACGGCAATTACAGATTTGAATCAGGCACTGGAGATGGATGACAGCGATTATGAAGTATTAAATCTGTTGGCGCATTCTTATCGGCTTGACGAACAGTATGATAAAGCAGTGGAGATTTTCCAGAAGATCGTAGACCAATTTCCGGGAACAAAACGTGCTTCCACCGCACAGAAATATATTGATAACGGTGGAAAGGGATTTGACAGCGTTGGTCAGAAAAACAGTTCCGGAACAGGAACTGCACAGACACAGGATCGGACAGGGAATCAGGAGACTGTTTCACAGGATACTGCAGAACAAAGCAGTGCAGGTGATACAGCAGATACACAGAATACAGGCGAGACCGGAGCCGATCAGAACGGCAATGGAGGAGAAGCCGAAGGAACTTCCGGAGAAAACGGACAATAAGAGAAACCTCAAAACGGGGGAAATACAAAAGAATTTGTATTTCCCCCGTTTTTTTGTAAAGATAAGAAACCGTTATAAATAATCAGAAAAGGGGAGGATATTTATGGAACAATTTCAGGTGAAGGGGCGGACTCTGGTCATACGGATGCCGAAAGAACTGGATCACCATACCACGGGGCAGATTCCGGGAATAGCAGATCGCATGATCGGCGAGAAGAATATTCAGCGGATTGAATTTGATTTTCGAGACACCGGATTCATGGACAGCTCAGGGATCGGAGTGATCATGGGACGGTATCAAAAGCTGCGGCTGCTTGGAGGCAGTGTAGCAGTGACCCACGTCAGCGATCGAATCTGGAGAATTTTGCATCTTGCAGGAGTGACAAAGGTGATTGAAGTAGAAAAAGAACGAAACTGGAAGGAAAGCAAATAAGGGGGAGAAACGATGGAACAGAAGAATGAAATGATGATTACGTTTGACAGCAGATCCAGTAATGAATCATTTGCAAGAGTGGCAGTAGCGGCGTTTACGACACAGTTAAATCCCACCCTGGAAGAGGTGGCTGATATCAAGACCGCTATATCTGAAGCAATTACAAATGCAATTATTCACGGATATGACAACCAGGTGAAAAAGATCCGGATCCGCTGTCGAGTCAGTGACCGGACCTTGTACGTAGAGGTGGAAGATGACGGGAAGGGAATTGCAGATGTGAAAAAGGCGATGGAACCCATGTATACAACAAGACCGGATCTGGATCGCTCCGGGATGGGTTTTGCTTTCATGGAAGCATTTATGGATCAGGTGGAAGTGAAATCGGAAGTAGGTGTGGGAACAATTGTCCGGATGAAAAAGACAATCGGACAGACACAGCAGCCATTTGCATAAAAGGAGGCCCTATGGAGCGTACCCTCAGATTGATACAGAGAGCACACGAAGGGGATAAGGAGGCGAGGGACATACTGGTGGAAGAGAATGTCGGGCTTGTCTGGAGTATCGTTCGCCGATTTCAAAACAGAGGTGTGGAATCGGAAGATCTGTTTCAGATCGGAACCATCGGGCTGATCAAAGCGGTGGATAAATTCGACTGCAGCTATGAGGTTTGCTTTTCCACCTATGCAGTTCCAATAGAGTAAGATAAAGGAAACGACCGGAAAAGCCTTAAAATAAGGGATTTCTGATAAAGGCATTGGATAAAAAAACAGTGCTGTCAGATATACATTTCGATATCTTATGTTGAAATAACAGTATAGATAAGATATTGAAAACAATTCGGAATTGTTTCTGATAGGAACCTTCTTGAATGAGATGATGACCATTCAAAGGAGGTTTTTTTATGGCAAGAATTATGACAAGAAGAAAAGCCATACCCAAGGCAATCGAATTACTGCAATGTCTGCCACAGACGGAGGAAGTTGTGGAAGTGATACAGGCACTAAAAAAATATTCTTCCACGCCATTGGATAGATGGGATGCAGCCAGTGTATATGAAGCATTAGATGAATGGACAGAATCTCATAATGGTATACCACCGAAAATAAAAGAGTGTGACAGCCATAAGGAGCTACCAAGCCATATGGTCTTTGAAAAGCTTTTTGGAAAAACAGCCAGAGAATTTCTAAATGATTATTATGGTGAGATGGAATACGTAAGGATTGGACGTCATGGAACAAGGTGTGTGGATGATCAATATGATTTTCTGGAAATATTTAAAAACGAATTTGAACGGATACAACCGGCAACGTCAAAAATATATGATGCTTGTAGAAATCCAGAAACACCATCATGGGGAACGATTGCAAGAAGATGTAAAGTGTCTTCCTGGTCAGAGCTGGTTACACTGTCCGGTGTAGAAGCGAATTGCATTAGAAGGAGATATGACACATATAATATTAGAAATAAGTTGAGCGTTTCACAAAAAACGAATTTGGAAACGGATTTGACAGCACACGAACAGCAGGAAGAAAAAGAAAGATTTGAGGCATTGCTGATAAAGACGCATGATTTAACATTGCAGGCTGAAAATCAGAAAAAGGCAGAAAAAGCAGTTCCAAAACATACATTACGAATCGGGAGGAAATAGAGATGGCAAAAGTTATAGCAATAGTCAATCAAAAAGGTGGTGTCGCAAAGTCAACTTCCTGTGTGAATTTAGGAATCGGATTGGTAAAAAAAGGATATAAAGTTCTGGCAATAGATTTTGATCCACAGGGAAGTTTAACAGAAAGTCTTGGATATCAGAATCCAGATGAATTAGAAATAACAGTAGCGACAATTCTTCATTGTGAAATGAATGGTCTTGAATTACCAGAAGGATATGGAATTCTTCACCATGAAGAGGGAATGGACATTCTTCCGGCAAATATTGAACTGTCTGGGGTAGAAGTTAGTCTGGTAAATGTTATGAGCAGAGAATATGTGTTAAAACAGTTTATCAAGACAATTTCACCAGAATATGATTATATCCTGATTGATAATATGCCATCGCTAGGAATGCTTACGGTAAATGCTCTTGCAGCAGCTGATTCGGTTATCATTCCGGTTATGGCACATTATCTTCCTGTTAAAGGATTGGAACAGTTGATGCAGACCATATATAAAGTCAGAAAGCAGATAAATCGAAAGCTTCAGATTGACGGAATCTTACTTACCATGGTAGATCGAAGAACGAATTTTTCAAAAGAGATTATAGAGTTGCTTCACGATAATTATGGCGAATATATCAATATTTTCAAGACTGCAATCCCGTTTTCGATAAGAGCAGCAGAGACGAGTGCTGAGGGAGTAAGTATTTATAAACACGATCCGAAAGGTCGTGTTGCCGAAGCTTATAAAAAACTGGTAGAGGAGGTGATTGGTGATGGCAGTGAAAGAAAGTAGTGCTTCAAAGATAAAATTCAAAGGGGTAGATGCATTATTCGGATTGTCAGAGGAGCAGGAGTGTGTGCGAGAAATTCCGCTGGACGAGTTGGATACATTCAAGAATCATCCGTTTAAAGTGTTTAGGGATGATAAAATGGAGGAAATGATTGAAAGTATTTCAGAATATGGAGTTCTTGTGCCAGGAATTGCAAGACCTTCAAATTCAGGGGAAAAGGATTATGAATTAGTTGTGGGACACAGAAGAAAATATGCTTGCAGGGAATTAGGACTGAAAACAATGCCGGTCATTATCAGAGATATGTCTGATGATGAAGCAACTGTGGTTATGGTCGATTCCAACATTCAAAGAGAAAATCTGCTATATAGTGAGAAGGCATTTGCATACCGCATGAAGTATGAAGCATTGAAACGTCAGGGTAGACGGACTGATTTAACTTTGGTCCAAGTTGAACCAAAGTTGAAAAAAAGATGGGCAGCTGAGATGGTTGGCACAGAAGTCGGAGAGACAATGAGTACGATCAAACGATATATACGATTGACCTACTTGTCGAATTACTTGCTGGAGTTTGTAGATAAAAATGAATTGCCATTTACTGTTGCAGTTGATTTATCTTATTTGAAAAGTAATGAGCAGTCATTGTTACTGGCGTTTATAGGAACAACAAAGAAAATGCCAAATGGATCTCAGGCAAAAAAACTGAAAGAACTTAGCCAGCAAAAAGAATTGACTGGAGAAGATATAGAGAAAATTCTTAGAGGAGAAGCAAAAGTGAATTATCAGAAAATCAGTTTTTCAGAAAAGCAACTGCAAAAATATTTTCCACCAGATTACAAGAAAGAGCAAATCGAAAAAATAATTTTCCAGTTATTAGATTCGTGGAAAGCACAAACAGAGCAAAGGGGATGATAAAGTGGAATATGAAAAGCAAATAAGATATAATGATAGACAGATGCAAAGATATCAGGCATATCTTACTAAAGTACAGAAGATAAACAGATTAGATAAGAGGACGAAAGAAATGATGATTGGAGATGTAATTAAAAAATCAATTCTGCCACTGGCATTTATGGTATTCTGGTTTTGGATGACAAAAACAATTATGAAGGTCAGTGGACAGACGGATTGGTTCTGGTGGGTATTTATTGCTGGACTTCCATTTGGAATACATAAAATGCGGTTGATTCTGATTCCGAGAGGAATGGATACCACAGCAACACTTGGGATGGCTGCATTAAGTGTCATTATTGGAGCATTGATTGGAAGTATCATGATTCCAGTGTATGTGATCAGAGCGATATACGTGTTTATACGGTATGTCATTGGAAAATAGAATATTAGATTGATAAGAGGCAGGCTTGCGAAAACAAAAATCGTAAGTCTGCCTCTTTTTTTTGTGCTTAAAAACAGGCAATTCAGGGGAATTCCCTTTTGCAAATATATATATTCTTGGAGGATTTTTAAGATGAGAGAGCGAATTGAAAGTAAGCATGTAACAAAGGAA
>ERZ824488.1193-NODE-1193-length-30119-cov-4.438498_pt1 | contig 30119 bp, 26 predicted proteins | sample MGYA00519936_ERZ824488 | MGnify/ENA primary metagenome ERZ824488 (study PRJEB31778, sample SAMEA3449153) | human gut metagenome | biome: human gut; feature: human-associated habitat; material: faeces | place: United Kingdom | collected 2010/2012 ... | reverse complement strand
GGAGGCAGGTAAGATTGAAGGGCCTGACCCCGGAGGAGTTCCGGAATCAGGCCCTCGCGGCCTAGTCGCTATTTGGGGCGTCCAAGATTTGGGACGCAGTTCACCCTTGGGTCACGCGGGCTTTTGCGTGTGGCCGTGCGCGCGTCCGTGTGAAGGAACAGTGAAGTGGAGAAAGTTACTTTAGTTGGCTAAAGCCAAATGAGCCGAGTTTGAGAGGCTCGCGTCTCAAGCTAGGCGCCCTGACGTGAAAGCCACGTGTCCGTCAGCCGCAAGAAATCGGAAAGACCAATTCTCCGACGAGGCGGTGAGGCTCTTGGCCGAAGGCGAGAATGCCCTCACCTTGATTGGCACCGCGGGTGCCTTGGAGTGCGGGGGAGGGCTTGAGGATGACACGGAGAGTGAGGCTGGCGCTGGCTGCGGCGTTCTCGCTGTTGACGCTCGTGCTATGCCTGGCCTACGGGCAGCAGGTTCGCGCGGATGCCGACCGAGAGCGTGCGGAGGCGCTCGAGCGCTATGGCGGCGAGGTCACCAAGGTGGTCGTTGCCGGGCAGGCCCTTGAGGTGGGCGACGTGGTGTCTCGCCAGAACGTCGTGGAGCGCGACTGGGTAAGCGACCTCGTTCCCAAGGGCAGCTACGTCTCGCTCGACGAGGTCGTCGGACGCCAGGTCACGGTCCCGGCAAGCGAGGGCTCTCCCGTCACGCAGCTCAACTTCAGGGAGGCGGCAACCTCTGCGGATGTTCCGGACGGCTACGTTGCCGCATCCGTTCCGTTTGGCGAGAAGCTCGGCCTGCCTTCGGACATTGGGGTCGGCACAAGAGTCGTGGCCTTCAGGGTCGGGGAGTCCGGGGCGCGGGTCCTGAGCGATGACGTGCAGGTGATCTCCTCCCTCGGGGAGGGTGGTGCGCTGGGGGCGCGAGCCAGCGTCACGCTGGCGGTGCGGCCGCAGGCCGTGGCGGAGCTCCTGGTCGCGGGCGGAGAGGGCTCCCTGCGCCTGATTGTGCCGGCGGAGGGCGTGTCGGTGAGCGAACGCCAACAGGCCCCCACCGAGGTGACGGCAGAGGTCCCTGCGGATTCCGGCGAGAAGGGAGGCGCGGACGATGAGTGATGCCTGCGAGTGGGTTGGCTATTGCATCGATGAGGGCATAGGGGACCTGCAGAGGGCTGCGGGAACACTTGGGGCGCTTGACGAGCTCTCGATGGCCTACGACGCCGACGAACTCAGGCGCATGGTGCGAGACAGCGAGGTCGGGTCCTTGGGCGTCATCGTCGGAATGACCTCCGACGGCGTCTCTGACGTCAACCTGGCCGCGGCCATAGCGAGGGACGGGCGCGCGAGGGTCGTGGCGCTGGTGAGGCGGGGCGCTTCGGGGTCCCTCAGGTCGCGGGCGAGAAACGCCGGCATAGACCTGGTGCTTGACCCGACGGGCGAGGAATGCCGGGAGGCGGAGCCGCCTTCCGCGCTCCCGTCTAGCCCCCTGTCCGTCGACCCACGGAGCCTGCTGGGACCACTCGAGCCGCGCTCCCGTGATAGCCCTCTGCTCGGGCCGTGGCGGTGCCGGAAAGACGACCATCGTCGCGGGGATGGCCTGCGCGGCTGCCCGATGGGGCATGAGGGTGGCGGCCGTCGACCTCGACCTCTCCTGCGGAAACCTGCACTCGTGCTTTGGCATGAGGCCGGTCATTGACCCAACGAGCCTGGTGGGCGAGTGGGGGTCGGAGGGTCGCGCACTCTTCTCGGCGTCTCCGGGGGTGAGCGTGACGGCGCCCTGTGGCAGGCCCGAGATGTCCGAGCTTGTCATGCCGCAGGCGGCGTCTTTGGTGGCGAGAGCCGCCGAGGGGGCGGACCTGGTCCTGGTGGATACCTCGACGACGTTTACGGACGCCGTCGCCCAGGCGGCCCAGATGTGCGACCGGCTCGTCCTGGTGAGCGACGGCGCGCCTGGTTCCATGGCCGCGCTCGCGCGCATGGGAGGCCTCGCGGTCAGGCTCGGCGTTGCGCGGACGAGGATCTCCAGGCTGGAGAATCGCGCAAACCCCCACGCAAAGACGGACTTCTCGCTTCTTCGCGCCGAGGTGGGGCTTGAGGCCGCGAGGGTGTTTCGCGTATTTGACGGTGGGGCTGAGGTTTCCGAGCTGATTGCGGCGGGGCAGGTTGCGTCTCTGATGGGGCTGACGGGGCCTTTCTCTCGGTCGGTCTCTGCGGTGACGGCACAGCTTCTGCTGGAGCTCGGGCGCCTTCCCGACGACGAGGAGGCGCGCAGGCTCTCTGAGGAGCAGACCACCAAGAGGTGGCCGTTCTCCCTGGGCCTGCGGAGGGAGGCGAGATAGGTGTCTGTCCTGGAGCGCGTGCGCAAGGTCGAGCGCATGCGGGGCGCGACCGAGCCGGGCGCTGCCTCTCTGAGGGGAGCAAGGGAGCGCCTGAAGGCCGACCTCGTCGACCGCTTGGGCCTGGACGCGATGGCGGGGATGCTGGCGGGCGAGGGAGGTGCGCAAGCGCGGGCGGAGCTGTCGGTGGCGCTTGAGTCCGCCCTCAACACCGGCGAATACGAGGACGTTGCCCTCTGCGACAGAGCAAGCCTGGTTGACCAGGTGCTCGACGAGGTCTGCGGTCTCGGTCCCATTCAGCCGCTGCTGGAGGACGCCTCGATCACCGAGGTCATGATCAACGGGTGCGACGCGCTCTTCTACGAGCGCGGCGGGGAGATATGCCAGGCAGAGACGCGCTTTGACTCGCCGGAGCAGATCATGATCGCCATCGACCGCATCCTGGCGCCCCTCGGGCGAAGGCTGGACAGGGCGAGCCCCCTGGTGAGCGCCCGCCTGCCAAACGGAGATCGCGTGAACGCCGTCGCGGACCCAATTTCCATCGATGGGCCCTCCATCACCATCCGCAAGTTCTCCGACCGCGCGTGGACGCTGCGGCGCCTGGTGGGGCTGGGGGCGCTTCCGGCCTGGTACGCGACCTTGCTGTCTTGGGCGGTGAGGACCAAGTGCGGCATTGCCGTGGCGGGAGGGACGGGCTCCGGCAAGACGACGCTGCTCAACGCCCTCTCGTGCGAGATCGGGCCGCGCGAGCGGATCGTGACCATCGAGGACTCGGCGGAGCTGAGGTTTGACAGCCACCTCAACGTGGTCCGGCTTGAGGCGAGAGACGCATCCATCGAGGGGACAGGCGAGGTGACCATCAGGGACCTCGTGAAGAATGCCCTGCGCATGAGGCCGGACCGCATCGTGGTGGGCGAGGTGCGCGGAGAGGAGTGCATCGACATGCTCCAGGCCATGAACACGGGACACGAGGGCAGTCTGACCACGTTGCATGCTGGCAGTGCCGAGGAGGCGGTTCTGAGGCTCGTGCTCATGGCCCGCTTTGGCATGGACCTGCCGACGGAGCTCATCGAGGAGCAGATTGCCACCGCGGTTGACCTCATCGTCATGGCCAAGCGCCTGCCGAGCGGCAAGAGGGTCATGGCGTCTGCGAGCCTGGTGGGCCGGGGCTGTGGCTCCGAGGTGGTGGAGCTTGAGGAAATCGTTGGCTTTGACCAGGCGCTTTGCAGGTGGACGCTGCTTGCCGAGCCGCCGTTTGTGGAGCGCGGCGTCAGGGACGGGACCATCCCCAGGCAGGAGGTGGAGGCATGGAGGTCTTCGCTCTGATGGCCGTGGCGGCTTCTGCCGGAATCGCTGCGGCGCTGGCCCTGGGGGAGGCTCCGCGCCTGGGCAGCGCCATCGTCCTGGCCGGCAGGGCGCTGCTGCCCAGGGGGTTGGCGGCACTTGTCCGCCTGGGGTCAACCCCGGTCGTCCAGGCGGCGTCGCTTCTGCCTGGGTGGGGTTGGGCGGCGAGAAGGGCCAGGGCCTTCGCTGCCCGTGCCGGGGTCACGCTCGGCGAGGGCCAGGCTCAGGCGCTCCTGCTGCTGGCCGTGGCTGCCTGCGGGATGTTCTCGGCGCTGCTGTTTTGGTCGATCGTCGCGGGTGTTGCGGCAATGCTGGGTGCGGCTTTGGCGCTTGGGGCGTGGGAGGCGCGCGCGAGGTCGGTTCGGTCGAGGGAGCTTGCGCAGGAGATGCCCGCCGTCTTCAGGACGCTTTCGGTTGCCATGGGCTCGGGCCAGACGCTTGCGCAGGCGGTCGAGTACGTGGGGACCCACGAGCGAGGCCCGGCCGCGGAGCCGTTCGGAAGGCTCTCACTGAGGCTCAGGTGCGGCCTGGGGACCGAGGAGGCCCTGGGGCTTTTGGCGGGGGAGCTCGAGGCCCCGGGCGTCGAGCTGCTCGCGACCGCCCTGGTCGTCTCCCACAGGACGGGCAGCCCGCTCAGGGAGCTGCTCACGAGGTCGGCCCGCCTGGTTGAGAGGCAGGGGGAGTTCCAGAGGCTGCTTGCGGTGAAGACTGCCCAGGTGAGGCTGTCTGTGCGCATCGTCTGCGCCCTTCCGCTCGCCCTCGTCCTTCTCCTTGCGCTCATATCGCCTGACTTTCAGAGGGGGCTTCTGACGCCCGCCGGGCTGGCAAGCGTCCTCATTGCCCTTGCCATGGACACCGCGGCCCTGCTGATCATTCGAAAGCTGATGAGGGGAGTTGTCTGATGCCCGTCTTGCTGCTTCTGGGCACGGCCCTTTGTTCGTTTGCGTCCTGTCTCGCCGCGCTTGACGTGCTGGGGGCGTGGCGCGCCCGCGTCGTCGCATGCAGGAGGCCCCCACGCGAGGCTCCGCCCTCCGAGGCGGAGAGGAGGCGCAGGTGCCTTGGGGAGCTGCCCGCGATGCTTGACGTCCTTACGCTTGGGCTTGCGGCCGGCCTCTCGTTTGATGCCTCGCTCGAGCTGTACTGCGAGCGGTATGACGGGGAGCTCTCCCGTGCCCTCTTGGAGTCGATGCTCGCCTGGCGCATGGGCATCAGGAGCAGGGAGGCCGAGCTCGCAAGGCTCGCCGACGAGCTTGGGGTCCCGGCCTTCAGGCGCTTTGCCTCCGTGGTCGGCGAGTCCCTCTCCTTTGGAACGCCCCTGGCGGAGGCGCTCGAGCGCCAGGGCGAGGCCATCAGGGACGAGCAGCGTTCGCAGGTTGAGGAGGAGATAGAGCGGGTGCCGGTGAAGATGCTCGTGCCCCTGGGGACGCTCATTGTCCCGGCGATGCTCGTTGCAATCCTTGGGCCGCTTCTGGGCCAGGCGCTGGTTGTTGGATGACGTTGTTTGGAGGACGGAATGCTTGGATGTCGTAGGCCACAGAACGTTGCGCCCCTGTGGGGAGATGGCTGGAGGCTGCTGGGAAACCGCTGCGGACAGGGGACGACCGAGTACGCAATTCTGGTCGGCGTGCTGGTGGTGATAGCCATCGTCGCCATCGTTGCGTTCAAGGACAAGGTGAGCCAGCTCTGGGATGCCATCGCCAGTGGCATCAACTCGCTGTGAGGCGAGAGGGGCTGCGGCGCAGGGCCGTGATTGGCGCGATGGCGCTCGCCCTGCTGGCGGCCGCCGTGGGGGTTGCGGGCCGGGTGGGCGACGAGGGGTCGGCCGGGGGCAAGACGTCGGAATCGTCGCCTGCGCCCGCCGTTGGCTCCCTTCTTGCGGAGGCTCCGGTCGGCGACGAGGTGCGTGGCCTCGTCGCCGCCATGGGCTCCGGGGCTGTCGGGCAAACGGGGCGCCTGAGCGAGCTGCCTGCCGCCGAGGAGGCCGGGAGGGTGCTTGACGAGTATGCCGCCAGGGGAGACTGCGTCGTGGCCCGGTCCGGTTGGCTTGACCTGCTTGGGAGGACGTGGGGATGCGTGATCCAGGGAGAGGGGTGGGTGGACGTATGCGTCGTCGGCGAGCGAGAGGGTGGGGGAAGCGAGGTGGGCGTCATGCGCATGGCCGCCTCCGGTCTGCGTGGAGAAGGGGGAGGCTGAGGCGGGCGCGTGAGGGTCAGTCCACCACCGAGTACCTGCTGATTCTTGCGGCCTTCGCCTCCATGGTGGGGGCATTGGGCCTTCTGTGGCGCGCCGCGTCGGGCGGAACGCTGCTCTCGTTGGCCACGGCTGCGGCCTCCCATGCCGCGCCGGATGGCTGGCTCGGGGCGCTCAAAGACGCGGCGGGGTTCTGAGATGGCGCCTTGGAACCAAAGGGGCCAGGCGAGCGTCGAGGCCGCGCTCCTCCTTCCGACGATTCTTCTGCTGCTTGCGCTTCTGATGCAGCCGGCCTGCCTTCTCTACACGCGTTGCGTCATGGAGGGGGCAGCCGTTGAGGTGGCGCGTCTGGCGGCAACGGCAAGGGAGGGGCTCGACGTGCGTCCCTTTGCGCTCAGGAGGCTTGCCGCGGTGCCCGAGGTCTCGGTCTTTCACGTGGGAGGCCAGCAGGACTGGGAGGTCTCGACGGAGGGTCCGGATGAGAGGGGGCTCGTGAAGGTGCTCCTCTCCGGGCATGCCCGCCCCCTTCCGCTTCTTGGGGGCATCTGCGGGCTGCTGGGGGAGTCAGACGAGAAAGGCCTTGTCCTGGAGGCGCGCGTGACGGCCTCGACGAGGCCGGATTGGCTGGAGGGAAGCTATGGGGACTGGGTTGGCATGTGGGGGTGATGGGCGGGCCCTCGGACCCACCGTCGGCGCATTCGTGGACGACGAGGGAGGCTACACGACCGTCGCCGTGGCCGTGGCCCTGCTCGTGAGTCTCTCGCTTGTCTTTGGGTCCGCTGCGGCGCAATGGGTTGGCGCTCGCTCCGCGGAAGTCCAGCAGGTGGCCGATGCCGTGGCCCTCTCAGGAGAGAACGCGGTCGCCGCCTACTCGACGGTCGCGCAGGTTCTCGACGCGTGCGTTCTGAGCATGGGGCTTGCCGGCTTTGTCACGTGCGGGGCGGGCCTGGCGGTCTCGTGCGTGCCCGGGCTTGCCGCAAGGGGCGCACAGGTCACCAAGGCGGGCGCCCGGGTGCTTGACGCCAGGAGGGACTTCTCGCGGCAGGCCAACGAGGGGCTCCAGAGGCTCGAGGGGCTGCTTCCCGCCCTTGTCGTCGCCAACTCGGGGTCGTGCGCGCGGGCCAACTCGAGGGAGGGGCTCGACTACGTGGGATGCGCGGTGCCATTTCCCCTGGAGTCGCGATCGGACTTTGGCGCCCTTGAGGATGGGGCGGACGGGAACGCCCTCACGGACCTGGCGGACCGTTTGGGGGAGGAGTCCTCCAAGGCGGAGGAGGCCAAGGAGAGGGCTCGGGAGGCCCTCGAGCGGGGATGGATGGCGGATTGCGGCTCGAGTCCCTATTGCCTGAGGGAGCGTGCCGCCCATCTTGCGGGACTCGCGGATGCGCAGAACCCCGACTACGCGTCACCCGAGGAATGGACGTTTGGCGCCCCGCTTCTGAGGGCGAGGAGATATTACGCGGCCCGCCTTGGCGCCGCGGCACTCGAGGGAAGAAATCCGGAGGAGCTGACCGACGCGGCGTGTCGCCGGGCGTTCTACTCCTTTGCCCTCGACGAGGTCAGGAGGGGCGAGTATGCGGAGCTTGACGATGGGATGGTGGTGGCGGACCTTCCGGCCCTGCCGTGCAATGCCGAGCAGACCCGTGCGGGAAGGCTCTACACGGATGCCCTGTGGCCCGTCTCCCGCGAGGAGGGTGGGCGCGTCCTTCACTCCTGGGACGGATGCCCCGGCGCCTTGGGCGGCGCGGAGGGAGCGGCCTCCCTCCGCGACCTCGAACAGGGCGCCGTCTCTCGCTGCGAGGTCTGCCGGATGGACGTCTCGCAGATGGGCAAGGTCGCAGCGGCGTCGACTTCCATAGAAAACGGCTTCGAGCACCATTGGAGGCTCGTCGTGGAGGCTGCCGGAGACTACGCGGCCGCCCGCGCCGACCTGGCCGAAGCGGAGCGCTCCGTACGAGAGCTTGCCGATGGCGGGGCCCAGACGTTTGCCGAGGCGGTGAGGCAGCTCTCGGTGAGAAGGCCGAGCCTCTGCCCGCCGGGCGCGTGGGGGTGCGTCGCCGTCGTCGCACGTGGGGAGTCGGCCGTCACTCCTTCGGAGCTGACCTCGGCCTTTGTCTCATCGGGACGCATTCCCGCGGGCGCGGCGGTTTCTGCAGCGGCCCTTGCCCCAGACGGCGCGACTGCCGACAACAACGTCGTCTCGTCCTTCTTCGACGGCCTGGCGGACTCCGGGTCTTTGGTCGTCGGGGTTGCGGATGGCGTGCTTGGGCTCTGGGGACGCCTGCTTGTGGGGTATGGGTCTCTCGCCACCTCGGTCTCCTCGACCGTGGGGGACTTCCTGGGAAACCTCGATGGGGTCTTTGGCGGCACGGTTGGTTCCTGGTTGGCGAACCGCCTCGACGAGACGATCTCACTGCTGGGCATCCAGCCCGCGGACATGAGGCTCAGAAAGCCGGTGACGGTCAACTCCCAGGACGTTCTCGACAAGGGCGGCCTTGAGGGGACCGGAACCGTGAGGACGCTTGTCGAGGCGCTGCCCGAGTCCGGATCGGTCATGGACTACGCGAGGACATTGGGCATTTGGGCGGCCGACGAGTATGGGCCGACGGTAACCGTGGCCAATCTGGAGATACCCGGAACCGACATCAGCATTCCCCTGACCGTCGACGTCTCGAGGCTCGGGGACTACTTGAGGGGAGAAACGCAATGAGCGCCAATGGTGCGTGGGGCGCGCGATCGGGGCAGATGGTGGTCGAGCTCGCCGTTCTGGTGCCCGTCGTCCTCGTCGTTGCCCTCGTGGGTGTCAACCTCATGGAGTTCATGGCCCTCTGCGCGAGGTTTGACCGGGCATGCCTTGACGCCGTGGTCTCCCACGGGGTTTCCCCGGCTGGCGAGCAGTCTCAGGTGGGGGCGGTCGACGAGGTGAGGGAGGCCCTCTCGCTTGCCATGGACGGCTCACCCTGCGTGGTGCGGGTGAGTGCCGAGCGCCTGGACGATGGCGGTGGGGGCGCCTCCTTCGAAATCTCCCCGTTCCTGACGCGCTACACCTGCTCGATGACGTTTGCCCCCTGGCCGCGGGAACTGCGGCTGCCAGGCGTCTCGCTTGAGGCCCCCACGGTGCTCTCGCACTCGCGCGAGCTTGTGGTGGACAGGTTCAGGCCGGGGGTGGTGATCTGATGACACGGGCTCGGTTGAGGTCGGAGGAATGGCCGGGATGGAGCATCGAGGTGAGGGTGCTTGACTCCTGGACGGCAAGGCTCAAGGGCCTTCTGGGAACGGACGCGGATGCGTGCCCCGTGATGCTCACCCGCTGCGGGTCCGTTCACACGCTTGGCATGAGATACCCACTTGACCTGCTGTTTATTGGAAAGGAAGGAGAAGTGCTCATGAGCTGTAGGGATGTGGCACCCGGTGAGGTCAGGGCGTGTCCCGAGGCGTTTTGCGTTGTCGAGCGGCCAAGCTCCGACGGGGCGTGGCCGGGGCGGGGAGAGCAGCTTTGGGTCTGCTCCGTAACTGCGGACGCGCTTTGCGCGTGAACTGACGTCGGACTGGGGAAGGGAAGGAAGCTATGGGAGAGATGGATACGACCGCGACCGTCGGCCGGAGGGTGGCCGTGCCGGAAGGCTATGGCGAGAAGCGCTGCCCCCGCTGCGGAGAGGTCCTGTTCGATGACATGGACGTCTGCTATGGCTGTCTGTACGACTTCGGGCGCAACCGAGAGGAGGATCTCGCGAGGGCGGGCATCCCCGAGGAGTTCGCCCTCCTGGAAGGTGGTCTCGAGGAGCCCGAGGGCTTTGGGGAGGCGCGTGCGCGCGAGCTGCCGGAGCGGCCTGACCTGCGCGTCTGGCTGAGGACGGACTCGGCAGACGTCATTCTCCCCCTGTCGGGAGAAGGGCTCGTGCTGGGGTCCGACCCGTCCTGCGACGTGGTCCTCCACTCCATCCTGGCATCTCCCCGGCACCTCCGGCTCGTCCCGGCGGACGGGGGCGCGCTGGTGTTTGACATGGACGCCGGGCTTCCCGCCACGGTGGACGGCGTGCCCGTCGGGGAGGGGACGCTCGTTGCCCAGGGCGAGTCCGTTGCCGTCTGTGGGTCGCTGTTGACCCTGGTGGGAGAGCCGATTGTCGACGAGCTGGCCTGAGCGAGGGGCCTTTCGGGGGGAGGGCGCGGCCGCGGCCGTTTTGCTATGCTTGCTGCAAGCGCTCGACCACGTCCTCCCCGGAGGTTCAAATGGCAAGACGTCACGGGCGGCCCGTCCGCCGCGCACTCTGTCCCCTGCTCGTGCTTCTCGCCTTTCTGAGCGGCCTTCTCCTGCTGCCGGGGCAAGCCCTGGCGAGCGACCGCAGCTACCAGATAACCCAGGTGGACATCGACGCCACCGTTGACGCCGACGGCACCCTCCACGTGATGGAGACCCGCACCTTTGACTTTGACGGCAGCTTCAACGGCGTCTACTGGGACATCCCGACCGGCTACAACCCAAACAACGGCCAGGAGGTCGAGATCAACGTGACCTCTGCCGGCGAGAGCACCGCGGGGTCGCTTCTTGCCTTCCAGCTCTCGGATTCCGACGAGGACGGCACCTACAGCATCTCTGACCGTGGGTCCATCCAGCGCCTCAAGATCTATTCCGCCCACCGCAATGAGAAGGCAAAGTTCACCATTGCCTATGACGCCACGGGCATAGCGACGCGCTGGCAGGACACCGGAGAGCTCTATTGGAAGTTCGTCTCCGACGGCTGGGACGTCGAGTCCCAAAACGTCACCTGCACGCTGCACCTTCCCGTCCCCGCGGGCGAGGGCGTGACCCCTGGGCAGAATGTCCGCGCCTGGGGACACGGCCCCCTTGACGGCAGCGTGAGTTTCTCTGGCAGCGACGTCGTCTTCACCGCTTCCGGCGTGGGTACGGACGAGTACGCCGAGATGCGCGTCACCTTTCCGCAGTCTTGGCTCTCCGGCCTCTTGCAGAGCTCCGCGGGGCGCCTGGACTCCATCCTCTCCGAGGAGCAGCAGTGGGCCGACGAGGCAAACGCAAGGCGCACCCGCGCGCGCATCCTCGTTTGGGGCACGGGTGCCTTGGCCGCCATTGCCGCCGTGGGCACCGTCGTTCTCGCCTTGCTCAAGAAGCGCAAGTACGACCGCGACAACGAGCCCGACTTCAAGGACAAGTACTTCAGGGACGTTCCCACCTCCGACCATCCCGCCGTGCTCGGCGCGCTCTTCAACGGCGGATCCGTGGAGGGCAAGGAGCTGACGGCAACGCTCATGCACCTCACGGACGAGGGCTACATCAGTCTGGAGAAGGTGACTACCAAGAAGAAGGGGCTCTTTGGCGACAAGGTCCGCGAGGACTACCGCGTGACCAAGCTCAAGGGCATGCCGCGCTCATCGGGCTCCACGCGGGACAAGGCCACGCACACGGTGGACAGCAAGATCCTCTCGCTGCTCTTCAAGACCATCTCCGACGACGGCGAGAAGCTCTACTTCTCGCGCATCGAGTCCTTTGCCAAGAAGGAGCCGGAGCTCTACCACTCCGCCTACGAGAAGTGGGAGGGTGCCGTTACGGGCAAGTACGCGGAGCGCTTCGAGGACGCCGGCGAGAAGGGCAACGGCCGCGGCTGGCTCGTGCTCGCCGGTGTCATCGACTGCATCCTGGCGTTCGTGGTCTTTGTCGCCTACCTGATCTTTGAGGCGTCCGTGCTCGCGATGATTGGCCTGCCGCTGTTGCTTGTCGCCGCGGCCGTGGCCGCCTTCGTGACGGCGGCGTCCATGAAGCGCATCAACCGCGAGGGCATCGAGACTCTGGCAAAGCTCCGCGCCCTCAGGAGCTGGCTGACCGACTTCACCCACCTCTCCGAGGCGGTTCCCTCCGACGTCGTCCTCTGGAACCGCCTGCTGGTCATGGCCGTGGTCCTGGACGTGGCCGACGAGGTCATCGAGCAGCTGCGCGCCACCATGCCCGAGATGCTCGAGGATCCCGACTTCATGCCCACCTACGGCTGGTACTTCTACCGCTGGCACGGCGGATCCTCTCCGGCGGACGTCTTCACCCAGAGCATGCAGTCTGCCCACCACGTCTCGGATGCGGCCCTGGCGGCGTCCTCGGACAGCTCCGGTGGCGGCGGAGGCGGCGGCTTCTCTGGCGGCGGAGGCGGCGGCTTTGGCGGCGGCGGAGGCGGCGGTGCCTTCTAGCTGGCCTTTCTCGCCACAAGCAAACTTTCTTTGGATTTATCCAAAAAAGTGCTTGGACACATGCGCGGGCTTTGCTATAGTAATCCCCGCGCAACAACGGCTGGGTAGCTCAGTTGGTAGAGCAGGGGACTGAAAATCCCCGTGTCAGGGGTTCGACTCCCTTCCCCGCCACCAGTAAACGCCGAGGTCAGAGGCTTAGTGTCTCTGACCTCGTTTTTTGTATACGCCGTCTGCTCGTCCGGAGTTCACCCAAGCGTTCACCCAAGGCCCCGTACGCTCCACCTCTGCCTGCGCCTCGTCTAGTACCTGACGCGGAAGTCCCTCTCGCCGGCGACGACGCCCTCGTCCTTGCGAGAGTCTATGGCGTAGTGGGCGTACCGGTGCATCATGTCCGCCAGCTGCGAGAAGAACGCGCCGATCTGCGCGTCCGTGCCCTGCAGCACGCAGGTCACGCTGCCGTCGTACTCGTTGCGCACCCAGCCGGTGAGCCCCAGCCCGCTTGCTATGCGCGAGGACGTCCAGCGAAAGCCCACGCCCTGGACCTGCCCCACAAAGCGATACCGCGTGCGCCTCAGGGCGCCGTCCCCTGCCTGCATGATTGCCTCTCGCCTCTGGCTGTCCGTTTATGGTGGGCGTCTGCGCTTGCGGAAGGGACGCCCCTTTCCACACGATTACAATAGTACCCACGATACCTCGCGCGCCCGCCGTGCTCAGATTCCGAAGGGAGATCCTGTGGCAGCAAAGTGCAACATCATGTGTGACTCCACCTGCGACTTCACGGCCGCCCAGGCAGCCGAGAAGAACGTTCGCATCCTGCCGTTCCACTACGTCGAGGCGAACCGCCCCGACGGTGGCCTTTCTGGCGACGACGACCTCTTCCAGTCCCGCAGCGCCCACGAGTTCTACGACGCCATCCGCCGCGGCGCCTGCCCCATGACCTCCCAGCCCTCCCAGCTCGAGTACGACGAGGCCTTCCGCGAGGCCTACGAGTCTGGCGTGCCCACGGTGCTCTTCTGCATCTCCAGCGGTATCTCCGGCGGCTACGAGGGCGCCCTCATGAGCCTGCAGCGCCTGAAGGACGAGTACCCCGACGAGGAGGTGCGCATCTACGTGGTGGACAGCCTGCTTGCCTCCACCGCCCTCACGCTGTTCCTTGACGAGGCCTGCGCCCAGCGTGACGCCGGCCTCAACGCCGAGCAGCTGGTCATGTGGGCCGAGGAGGCCCGCTACCACGTTCACACCCTCTTCATGGTGGACAACCTCGACGCGCTGCACCGCGGCGGCCGCCTGCCCAAGGGCGTGGCTGTCATCGGAGACGCCCTGGACGTCAAGGCGCTTCTCCACTTCAACCTGGACGGCACGCTGGGCATCCGCGCCGTGGCGCGCGGCCGCAAGAAGGGCATGCGCAAGCTGGCCGACTACTTCCAGAAGAACCGCGAGCTGGAGCCCTACGGCCACGTTGCCGCCGTGGGCGACGCCGATGCCGCGGAGGACGGCTTCAGCGTTGCCTCCGAGCTCAAGCGCGTCGACCCCGAGCTGCGCGTCCTGCGCCCCACCATCGGCCCGACCATTGGCTCCCACGTCGGCCCCGGCATGGTCTCCTGCTGCTTCTGGGGCAATGACCGTCGCAAGGACAAGCAGGTTACCAAGGTCAGGGGCGTGAGGGAGACCAAGTAGCGCCCCGGCGCCTGGCCGCCGCAGGCGGCTCCGCCACCAGCGTCATCAGAGACACCACCATCAAGGAGAGACGATGGGCTTCACAAGAAGAGATTTCCTTGCCCTTGCGGGCGCAGGCACCCTGGCTGGCATCGCCGGCTGTACAAAGCCCGAGCAAAAGCCCGCCGAGGACCCCGGCAACGGACCCCAGGACTCCCGGGTCGACCTCGAGGAGTTCAAGGACCTAGCCCTGGACGAGGGCGCCTGGCGCTACGACGAGGACAATGACGTCTACTACCAGCTAGGCCTTGCCTACTGCAAGTCTCCGGCCACCAAGACCTACGAGTCCCTGGCCGTCTTCGTACCTGGCAAGTACTTCTCGGCCGAGAAGAACGGCGACACCTACCGCTGCACCGTTGACGAGAAGGCCGTCGTGGGCGGTTTCACCCCCTCCACGGCGCCCATCCTCATGCCCGTCAACACCGGCACGCTGAGCCCGCAGACCAGCCCCACCGCCTACTCCTACGACGGCCTGGCCCCCTTCATGCAGGCGGGCTGTATCTACGTCTACGCCGGCTTCCGTGGCAGGAGCGCCGGCTACGACACCGCCAGCGGCAAGAACGAGCTCTACCCGGGCGGCTCTCCGTGGCCCGTGGTAGACCTCAAGGCCGCCGTTCGCTACCTGCGTTACAACGCGGGCTGCCTGCCGTGCGACGCCTCGCGCGTCTTCGTCTTTGGCTTTGCGGCCGGCGGTGGCGTGAGCGCCGTCCTGGGCTCCTCCGGCAACTCCGCGCTCTACGCCCCCTACCTCGAGTCCATTGGCGCCGCCACGCACGACGCCAAGGGCGCCGTCCTCTCTGACGCCGTCTTTGGCTCTGCCTCCTGGTGTCCCGTCACCTCCTTCGACGAGGCCAACGCCGCCTACGAGTGGGCCATGGGCCAGTACTCTGCCGGGGGGACGCGCGCCGAGGGCACCTGGACGCGCCAGCTCTCCCAGGACCTCGCCGGCGCCTATGGCGACTACGTCAACGAGATGGACCTGCGCCTCTCCGACGACACGCAGCTCACGCTCGACGTCACGGACGGCGATGCCTACGCGCAGGGCAGCTATGCCGATGCCCTCCTCTCGGTCATCGACGACTCGGCCACGTTCTTCGTGCAGAACACGGCCTTCCCGTACACCTACACGCCGCAGCGCCTGACGGAGCCCAGCTTCCCGGGAGACCCCAACCTTGCCGCCACGCGCGCCTCTGAGGCCGCCCAGGCCCCGGTCGCCACGGACGCCGACGCTGGCGCCGCGACGGGCGCTCCCGACACGGGCGCCACCGAGTCCGGCGAGGCCGCTCCCGCCGCGACGGACGGCGCCGTCGCCAACGGCTCTGCCGGCACGGCCGCCGCCGACGCCTCTGCCGACTCCACGCTGCCCTCCGGCCTCACCCAGGTGCAGTCCACCATCTACGACAGCGCCCAGAGCTACTTTGCCGCGCTCAATGAGGACTACGTCTGGATCAACTACAACCGCAGCCGCCAGAGCGTCTCGGTCTCCAGCCTGAGGGCCTTCTCCGAGCACCTGCGTCCTGCGGAGAGGCCTGCCTCGCCGTACGACCTGCCCGACCGCTCCTCTCGCCTGAACCAGCTCTTTGGCATTGGCGAGGAGAGTACGCTGCACTTTGACTCCGTGGTTGCCGGCCTGGTCAAAGCAAACGCCGACGCCTATGCCGCGCTCGCGGACTGGCAGCCCGACTACGAGACCGCCTGGGAGGACGACCTGGAGAAGGTCGACTCGCTCAAGACTGGCATGGCCGACCGCGTGGCCATGATGAACCCGCTCTACTGGCTCTCCGGCCACTACGAGGGCTACGGGCAGGCCGACGTCGCCGCCCACTGGCGCATCAACGAGGGCCTCTTTGACACCGACGCTTCTCCCTGCGCCGCGCTCAACATGTCGCTTGCCCTGGGCAAGTACGACGGAGTGGCCGACGTGGCCTACACGCCGGTCTGGGGCCAGGGGCACGTGCTGGCGGAGCGCTCCGGCAGCGCCGTCTCCAACCTGGTCCAGTGGGTCAACTCCTGCTGCGGCATCGCGTAGGGCAAGCCCAAAACGGGGCCCCGGCGCCGGAACGTCCGGCATTTTTGGTTTGCCCCAGAAGCAAGGCAGCAAGGAGCCCGCAGGTCAGAGGCCTGCGGGCTCCTTTCCGTACCGCCATGGCGCCGCCTCTCGAACCCAAATCGCACCACGCTTTGGGCTCGCGCCCCAGCCGGGAGGCGCGTGCCGTTGCGGTAAGGTCAAGGCAACAGCCAACGTCGTACCTGGGAGGTCTCCCATGCAGCTTCGCAACAAGCATCTCCTCGCCGGCACGGTGCCGGCACTCGCCGTACTTCTCGCCTGCGTCGTCGCGCTTGTCGCCTGCGGGCAGCAGGAAGGCGCACGGGGCTCCTCGGACGGCTCGGCCAGCTCCTTGGGCCAGGCCCAGGCGTCCTCCGGCATCATCGAGTCCGTCGCCGACGACGACCCCTATGGCACGGGCGTCCACCACGCCACCATAGAGGTCGAGGGCTACGGCACCATCGAGGTGGCGCTCAACGCCAACGTGGCGCCCATCACGGTCTCAAACTTCTGCCGCCTTGCCAACGAGGGCTTCTACGACGGCCTGACCTTCCATCGCGTCATTGAGGGTTTCATGATCCAGGGCGGAGACCCCAACGGGGACGGCACGGGCGGCTCGGGCCAGTGCATCAAGGGCGAGTTCTCTGCCAACAACGTCAAGAACAGCCTGCCGCACACCCGTGGCACCATATCCATGGCCCGCTCGCAGACGTACAACTCCGCAAGCTCCCAGTTCTTCATCATGCAGAAGGACACCGACAGCCTTAACGGCAACTACGCGGCCTTTGGCAACGTGACTTCGGGCATGGACGTAGTGGACGCCATCTGCCAGAACACGCCCGTGACCGACAGCAACGGCACCGTGCCCAAGGAGAGCCAGCCCAAGATCTCCAGGATCACCATCATGGACTAGGCCTTGCGGCAGGGGAGAAGCCCAGCTCGTCTAAAAATAAAAGCCAAAACCTTACTTGCATTGGGCGGCCAATGCAATACTCTGTGGCGAATTTGTCCAAAAAAGGCCTCTGACGTGCTATAATGCTCAAAAGCTGAAAGGAGCATGCACATGTTTGAGGTCGGCGCGTACATTGTCCATCCGGGTCAGGGAGTCTGCAGGGTCGAGGGTGTGGGCGAGGGTCCGGACGCAACGTACAAGCTCCTGCCCCTGGGGCAGCGCCATCCCGTGCACATCAGCTATCCCGTCGCCAGCGAGGGGCGCCTGCGCCGCGTGCTGTCCGCCCAGGAGGCTCGCCAGATCATCGACGACTACGCCAGCATGGACGTGGACACCTTCACCGAGCGCAACAACTACCTCGAGGAAGAACACTTCAAACAGGAGATTCGCAACGGCAGCTGCCGTGACTCCGTGCGCATCGTCAAAACCTTCCGTGCCCGCATAGCCGCGGCGCAGGCCCGCAACAAGAAGCCGCCCGTCTCCTACGAGCGTATCCTCAAGCAGGCGCGCGAGCGCTCCCTGGGTGAGCTCTCATGCGCCCTGGAGTGCACCCAGGAGGACGTCGTCGCGCTCTTCGAGGACGTTACGGAGGAGCAGGCCAGCCAGAACTAGGGGCCTGCCGACGCGGCTCGCGACGGCCCCCGCAGAACCACGCTTGCCACGCGCGGGCGGCGAGAGACACGCACTTCTCGCCGCTCGCGTTACGTTTTGTGACGTCATGGGGTCGCCCTGCGCCCGGCCTTGGGAGCCTCATATAGAATGGACGGCATTCGACCGCGCATGCGGCGCTCCCAGAGGCTTCCGCGTGCCAACCACCGAGGAGGACCCATGGCGACTTCCGACGCCCAGACCAGCAACCGCGCGATCATCACCGTCCTGGGAAGCGACTGTCCTGGCATCGTCGCCGCGGTCAGCGGCGCCCTGGCCGAGCGCGAGGCCAACATCCTCGACATCTCCCAGACCATCCTGCAGGGCATCTTCACCATGACCATGCTGGTCGAGCTGGGCGAGTCCGTCGAGTTCTCCGAGCTCAAGGGCAAGCTCGACGACCTGTCCGAGTCCCTGGGCGTCCAGATTACGCTCCAGCGCGAGGACGTCTTCCGCTATATGTATCGCCTCTAGGAGGCGCTCCCACACACCTTGCGGGGCGGTCTTCCGGCCGTGCCGCAGCGCACCCCAGGAGGCACCGTGACCAGCTTTGGAATCAAGGGCATCGGCCCCACCCTCACCTCGCTTGACACCTCCGCCCTGACGCACGTGCCCGACGCCTACCCCATGCCCTCCGTGGCCCTGGGGCTGTCGCCCGTGGCAGACCGGCTCTACCACGGCTACGCGGACGTCGACGTGGTGCCTGCCGAGCTCTACCAGAAGTACGACGTCAAGCGCGGCCTGCGCAACGCGGACGGCTCCGGCGTCCTGGTGGGCCTCACGACCATCTCCAACGTGCACGGCTACAACAAGACCGCCGAGGGCGTCGTGCCTGACGAGGGCGACCTGTTCTACCGCGGCTACCACGTGGCTGACCTCATTGACAATGCGCACGCCGAAGACCGCTTTGGCTACGAGGAGGCGGCCTACCTTCTTCTGACGGGCAGTCTCCCCACCTCTGACGAGCTTGCCGACTTCAAGGCCCGCATTGACTGCCGCCGCCAGCTGCCCGAGGGCTTTCTGCACATCTTCCCGCGCACGACGTACAGCCAGAACATCATGAACGTGCTGCAGCGCGCAACGCTCCTGCTGTACTCGTTTGACCCCACGCCCGACGACACGACGCCGACGCACGAGATTGACGTAGCGCTTTCCCTGCTCGGCCGCTGGCCGCGCACGGCCGCCGTTGCCCACGAGGCTGCCGTGGCCTCCGCCACGGGCACCAAGCTACTCGTGCCGCCTCCGTGCGAGGGCTACTCCATGGCAGAGACGCTGCTTGACGTGCTGCGCGGGGACCAGGGCTTCACCCACGACGAGGCGATGCTCCTGGACGTCATGCTCATGCTCCACGCCGAGCACGGCGGCGGCAACAACTCCACGTTCACCACGCGCGTGCTCTCCTCCTCGGGCACAGACGCCTACTCCGCCTACGCCGCGGCCATCGGCTCTCTCAAGGGGCCCAAGCACGGCGGTGCCAACGCAAAGGTGGGTGCCATGATTGAGGACGCCTCCGAGAAGATTTGCGACTGGGAGGACGAGGACCAGGTGGCGGATTACCTCACGCGCCTCGTGAGGGGAGAGGAGTTCGACGGCACCGGTCTCATCTACGGCCTTGGGCATGCTGTCTACACCGTCTCCGACCCTCGCGCCGTTATCATCAAGAAGTACGCTCGCGGCTTGGCCGAGGCCAAGGGGCGCGAACGCAAGCTGCACCTGCTCGAGAACATAGAGAAGCTTGGCCCTGGGGTCATGCGTGACGTGCGTGGCGTCAAGAAGCCCATCTGCGCCAACATCGATCTCTACACCGGCTTCATCTACTCCATGCTGGGCATTCCACAGGACATGTACACGGCCATCTTCGCCATGGCACGGCTCGCCGGCTGGTGCGCGCACCGCATGGAGGAGCTCTACGGCGCCGGTCGCATCATCCGCCCGGCCTACAACTCCGTCATGGGCGACGGCAACTACGTGCCCATGGCCCAGAGATAGGGCTTCTCGCCTGGGAAGCAGAAACCCAGACGGAGGGCTCTGACTTCCCGACATCTGGCTCACCAAAGAAGAGCGGCGCCGCCTCCTGGTCGGGAGGCGGCGCCGCTGCCTTGGCGCGTGTAGTTGCGAGAAGTGCGTCTACTCGACGTCGGTCCCGTCTTCGTCCTCCTCGTCGACGACGAGGGGCTTGAAGCTTGCGGTGTCGCCGCCGACGAAGGCTCGTGCGGCGTCGGCGAGGTTCTTCTCGCGCTCGTCCTTCATAGCCGAGGTGAAGATGTCCTCGGGCTCGTCGTCGGCTGCCGCGGCGATGGCGGGCGAGGCTGCGACGGAGGCGGGCCTGCCGGCGGGCTTGGCGCTCGCATACTCGATGCGCGTGAGCTTGTGCTGGCGCTTTGCCTTGGAGAAGAGCGGAACGTACTCGAAGATGATGTTGGAGCTCTCCAGGCCGTACCACTTGGCAGGTGAGCCGCATATGCGACGGATGAGGTACTTGAGCTCCATGACGCGCTGGTCAAAACCGGGGATGTCCGTCTCGGGCGAGATGACCTTGCGCAGCAGGCAGAAGCGGAAGTCGCCCACCTTGGAATGCTCACGGTAGATAGAGTACTTGTGGTTCTGCGCGGCAATCTGGTTGCTTGCCACCAGGTCGCTCACGATCTGGTAGAGGTAGGTGTTCACGCGCTGGTTGACCTTGAAGCCCAGGCGTAGCTGCACCTTGAAGAGGAAGTCCGTGTCAAAGTTGTTGACGATGTACTCGTGGGTGAACGGCTCGTCGGTGACCTGGACGTTCAGGAAGTAGTAGGCCTTGGCACGCTTGGGGCGCTTGTCCAGGATGGAGTAGAGCACGTCACGGTCGAGCTTGTCGAAGGACGAGTCGTTGGTGAGGAAGACGAGGTTGTCTGCCAGAAGCGGGTAGTCCTCGTCGTGGGAGAGGTCGAAGAGCTGGTCGAGGTACTTGTCAACGGGCAGGTAGACCGTCTGGGTGCGCTCGATGGCCGTGCCGCGGCGCCACACGTACATGACCACGAAGATGGCCGTGGCAAGAAGGACCGTCACGTAGCCGCCGTGGAAGAACTTGGTCAGGCTCGAGAAGAAGAACATGCCCTCGATGGCGCCGAAGAAGACGAGGAAGGGAATGGCGGGCGCCGTCTGGTGGCGCACCTTCGAGAGGTAGGTGAACAGCAGGATGGTCGTCATGAGCATGGTCACCGTGATGGCCAAGCCATAGGCGGCCTCCATGTGCTCGGAGCTCCTGAACAGCAGGACGACGCCCATGCAGCCGACCCACATGATGTTGTTGACCATGGGGATGTAGATCTGGCCCTTGGTCTCGGAGGGGTAGTTGACGCGCATGTGCGGCATGAGGTCCAGGCGCACGGCCTCCGACACGATGGAGTAGGAGCCCGTGATGAGCGCCTGGGAGGCGATGATGGCCGCAAAGGCGGAGAGGATGATGGCGAAGACGCGCAGCTGCTCGGGAAGCATCTGGTAGAAGGGGTTGAGGTCGGGGACGGCCATGAGCCCCGCGTTGGCGTTGTTAGCAAGGATCCAGGCGCCCTGGCCCAGGTAGTTGACGATGAGGCAGAGCTTCACGAAGGGCCAGGAGGCGTAGATGTTGGCCTTGCCCACGTGGCCCATGTCGGAGTAGAGCGCCTCGGCGCCGGTCGTGCAGAGGAAGACGTTGCCCAGGACCATGAGGCCGGCCGCGTTGAGGTTGCCGTCAAAGAGGAACGTGATGCCGCGGATGGGGTTGAGGGCGCGCAGGACGCCGACGTTGCCAATGACGTGCATGAGGCCGGAGACGCCCAGGAAGGCGAACCACAGGGTCATGATGGGGCCGAAGGCCTTGCCGATGGTCGAGGTGCCGGCCTTCTGCATGAGGAAGAGCACGCAGAGGATGGCCAGGGTGATCGCCACGACGATGCCCTGGTTGTCTCCGATGATGGCATAGCAGAAGTCAACGGTGCGTAGACCCTCGATGGTCGTGGTGACGGTGACCGCGGGGGTGAGGATGCCGTCGGCCAGAAGCGCGGCGCCGCCGACCATGGCGGGGATGATGAGCCACTTGCCGCAGCGCTTGACCAGGCTGTAGAGGGCGAAGATGCCGCCCTCATTGTGGTTGTCCGCCTTCATCGCGATGAGGACGTACTTCACGGTGGTGATGAGCGTGAGCGTCCAGATGATGAGGGAGAGGGCGCCCAGGACGACGTCGGTGCTCATGGTGGCGAGGCCGCCGTTGCCGCTCATGATGGCCTTGAGGGTGTACATCGGGCTCGTGCCGATGTCTCCGTAGACGACGCCCAGGGTAACAAGAATCATGCTCGCGGAGAGCGGGATGCCCGCGCCCTTCGAGCGGCGCGGGCGGGACGATGCCGCCACGGCCTTAGGGGATGCTGCCATGATGCTCCAAATCGACAACAGACCTATAGGTGATTACATACAAACATGCTAGTTTACTCCTTTGATCCGCACTTATCGACCAATGTTGAGACATGTTGGGCGGGGATAGAATGGACGGGTCAGGCAGGGGAGAAGAGACGAGGAGAAGTCCATGACAGATACCGCAGAGACCCAGGCCGCCTGCGCAGCCAACCCCTTCCCGGGGGCGGCTCCCGCGCGCAGCCTTGACGTGCCCGAGCCCGCAAGCGCACGCCTCACGTGGAGTGCGGGTGGCGAGAAGATCGACTACACGGCCACGGCCGCGCACCTGGATGTGGTGAGCGACGCCGGGAAGCTGCTCGGGCGCATGTTCAGCCTGTCCTACGTGGCGGCCGGCCCCGACGGGGAGGCCGACCCGGCACGTCCCGTGACGTTTGCCTTCAACGGTGGTCCGGGCTCCTCTTCGGTGCCCATCAACTTCGGCGGACTCGGCCCGCGCCGCGTTGCCACGGACGGCTGCGGCCACGTGCGCGCCGATGCCGCCGTCGAGGACAACCCGCAGACCATCCTGCGCGACACCGACGTCGTCTTCCTGGACGCCCTGGGCACCGGCTGGTCCTGCGTGGCCGATGACTGCGAGCCTGCCAGCGTCTTTGGCGTTGACGGCGACGCGGACGCCTTTGCCCGTGCAATCTGCGCGTGGCTCGAGGAGAACGGCCGCTGGTCAAGCCCGCTCTACCTCTTTGGCGAGTCCTACGGCACCATCCGCAACTCAGTGCTCATGCGCATCCTGGGCGAGCGCGGCGTGGCCGTCACGGGCGTCGTGCTGCTGTCCGCCATCCTTGACTGGGTGCAGGTGCAGCCGGGCGAGGATCTCTACTACCTGGGCATGATGCCCACCTACGCCGCCACGGCCCAGTGGTTTGGCCGCGCGGGCAAGGGCGTGGACGTCGACGAGTGGTTTGACCGCGCCCTGGAGTTCACCGAGGACGTGCTGGCCCCGGCACTGCTGAAGGGCGACCGCCTTGACGCCCGCCGCGAGCGCGAGGTCGCCCGCAAGATGTCCAAGTTCGTGGGCCTTGCGCCGGAGTACCTGCTCGCCCACCACCTGCGCGTGGACCTGGCGGACTTCCGCATGGCGCTTCTCGCCGACGAGGGCAAGATCTGTGGCCGCCTTGATACCCGCTTTGCCTCCGACGCGCTTTCTCCCATGCAGACCTCGGTGGAGTGGGTCGCTGGCGAGGACGCCGCGGCCGATGCCGTGGAGCCCGTCTGGACCAAGGCCTTCCGCGCCTTCTGCCGCGAGGAGCTGGGCTACCGCGGCGCCGCCCGCTACCTCTCCAGCAACTACGAGAAGGTCGGCACCAAGTGGGACTGGCGCCACGAGGAGCCCGGCTGCTCCTACAAGGCCGAGGCGCCCAACGTGGCCGTGGACATTGCCGTGGCGCTGCGCCGCAACCCCACGTGCAAGCTGGCCATCATCGGCGGCCGCTACGATGCCGCCACCACGTTCTGGAACGTCGTCCACGACATGAGCTGCCAGTACCTCTCGCCTGAGCTCAAAGAGCGCGTGAGCTGGTACCGCTATGGCTGCGGCCACATGGCCTACACCGACGTCCCCACCCTCGAGGCCATGGGCGAGGACCTGCACGAGTGGTACCGGCGCAGGTAGCTGTCGCTTGAGGGGCTTCTCGCCTGGGCGCGGGCGAGAAGCCCCTGTTGGTGGCGATGGTGTGAATCGGCGCCGCGCATGAGAAAATGGCCTGCGATTTGTTGTGAGCAGCGGCGCTGCCGCTCGACGGGCGAGAGGTGTCCCGATGGAGTTCTTTGCTACGTGTCCCAAGGGCTTTGAGAAGCTGCTGGCCGAGGAGCTGGCGTCTCTCAAGATTCCGCAGGTCAGGGCCCTGCGCGGCCAGGTCAGCTTTGGCGGCGAGCTTGCGGACGCGTACCACGCGTGCCTGTGGAGCCGCCTTGCGTCCCGCGTGCTGCTGGTACTTGCCCGCGTTGACGCCCACACCGCCGACAGCCTCTACGAGGGCCTGTGCCGCATTGACTGGACGAGCCACCTTGCCCCCGGCGCCACCTTTGCCATCGATGCCCACGGCACCAACGCCAACCTCAGGAACACCCAGTTTGTGGCCCTGCGCTCCAAGGACGCCATCTCAGACGTCATCTTCCACGCCCGCGGCGCCCGCCCCATGACCGACACCAACCGCCCGGACGTCACCGTGGCCGTCCGCGTCTCTGGCGAGCGCGCCACCGCCTGCATCGACCTCTCCGGCGAGCCGCTCTTCCACCGCGGCTACGACTCGCGCGCCGCCAAGGACGTGGCCCCGCTGCGCCCGGACTACGCCGCGGCGCTCCTAGCGGCCGGCGGCTGGTTCCGCGAGGTGCGCCACGGCGACCCCGTGCTGGCTGCCCTGTGGGCGGGCCAGGGCAGTGTCCTTGCCGAGGCGGCCGGCGCCGCGCTCGACCGCGCTCCGGGCCTGTTGCGCCCGCGCTGGGGCTTTGAGGGCTGGGCCGGCCATGACGCCGCCGCCTGGGAGGCCCTGCTGGACGACGCCGACCGCCGCGCCGAGGCCGGCGAGAAGAACGGCCTCACCCTGCTAGCCTGCGACACGCGCCGCGGCGCCGAGTCCGCCTGCCGCCAGACGCTGCGCGCCGCCGGCATCTCCCGCGAGGTCTCCTTCGTCGGCGTGCCCGAGGCGGCAGACGCCGTGCGCACCGCCAAGGGCGGACGCCTGGTGACCTGCGACCTCTCCTGGCTGGACGACGACTCCCTTGCCGTCGAGGCGTCCGTCCTCTCTGAGGCGTCCGCCGTGGCCGGCCTCTCCGTCGCGGCCCTTGCCAAGAGCGACTCGCTCGACGCCGCCCTGCGCGCCGAGCCGGCCGCCCGCGTGGACGTCTACGTGGGCAGGGACGACGGCGAGCTTGCCTTCTACGAGGCCACCGACGAGCTCGCCGCCCCCTCGGAGGTCACGCTTGCCGGCAACGTGCGCGTCCCCGTGCTGGTGCCCGCGAGCGACCAGTTTGCCCGCCGCCTGGCCAAGGTGGCCAAGCTGCGCGCCAAGTGGGCCCGCCGCGAGGACGTCAGCTGCTACCGCGTCTACGACGCCGATCTGCCCGACTACTCCGTGGCCATCGAGCTCTACCAGGGCCTGGAGGGCCGCGGCCGCTGGCTGCAGATCAGCGAGTACGCCGCCCCCAAGGACATTGACCGCCAGCTTGCTCGCAGGCGCCTCATGGACGTGCTGGCCATCGCCCCGCGCGTCCTGGACGTGGACCCAAGATGCGTCAACCTGCGCGTGCGCACCCGTGCCCGCGGAGGCTCTCAGTACGCCGGCCACGGCTGCGCGCCTACCACGCCCGAGCGCCACGAGGACGCCTACGCGCGCCTGCGCGGCCAGCGCGCCGACCTGCGCAACCGCCACAAGCCGAGCCTGACCGACCTGCCCGAGGGGGCGCACCTCGTTGACGAGGGCGGCCTCACCTTTGAGGTGAACTTCTCCACGCGCCTTGACTGCGGCATCTTCCTTGACCATCGCGAGACCCGCTCTCGCATAAGGGAGATGATGAAGCAGACGCTGGGCTCCAAGCGCTTCCTCAACCTGTTTGCCTACACGGGCACGGCCACCTGCTACGCCGCCGACGGAGGCGCCAAGCACACCACCACGGTGGACCTCTCGCGCCCGAGCCTCGACTGGGCCCGCCGCAACATGGCCCGCAACGGCTTCAGGGGGCCTGAGCATGAGTTTGTCCAGGCGGACGTGCTCTCCTACATCAACGAGCAGCGCCACAGCCCCAACCGCTGGGACCTCGTCTTCTGCGACGTGCCCACGTTCTCCAACTCCCAGCGCATGCGCAAGAGCTCCTTTGACGTGCAGCGCGACCACGTGGAGCTGATCATTGGCGTTTCTCGCCTGCTGACACGCAACGGCAGCGCCATCTTCTCGTGCAATCTGCGCGGCTTCAAGCCCGACGTGGAGGCCCTGAAGAAGGCGGGCGTCGTGCTGGAGGACATCACCGAGCAGACCATTCCCGAGGACTTCCAGCGCAACAAGAAGATTCACCACTGCTACATCGTCAAGCGCGGGTAGCGAGCCCACCAAACGCAAAATTGGGGCCCTTGCCGCGCGGCCTGTGCGCGGAAGACCCACCGCCGACCGCGCGTTACGTGCGGTCGGCGTTTAGTTGCCGTCGGTGGCCGTGCCCGCTACTAGAATGGTTCCGCCATGCACAGCCGGCGCGGGTGCGTCCCGCACCACGAAGTGGGGGAGAACCACATGGATCAGAACATCGAGGCCACGGTCAAGCTCTGGCAGGACAACGTCAAGGAGCCCGACCTTGCCGCTGAGCTTTCCGAGCTCGTCAAGCCTGGCAACGAGGAGCAGCTCTCCGACGCCTTCTACCGCACGCTGGCCTTTGGCACCGCCGGCCTGCGCGGCGTCCTGGGTGTCGGCACCAACCGCATGAACGTCTACGTGGTGGCCCAGGCCACCCAGGGCGTGGCCGACTACCTCAACGCCCACTACGAGAACCCCACGATCGCGCTCGCGCGTGACTCCCGCCTGAAGGGCGAGGACTTCCAGCGCGTGGCGGCCTCCGTGCTTGCGGCCAACGGCGTCCACGTCTACGTGTATCCGCGCATCGAGCCGGTGCCCACGCTCTCCTTTGCCGTGCGTCACCTGGGCACCTCCGCGGGCATCGTGCTCACGGCCTCCCACAACCCAGCCAAGTACAACGGCTACAAGGTCTACAACGACAACGGCGGCCAGATCACCGACGAGGCCGCGGCGGAGATCTCTGCCAACATCGCCAAGGTGAGCCCCTTCGACGTCAAGACCATGGACTTTGACGAGGGGCTTGAGCAGGGCCTCATTGAGTGGACGCCCGAGGAGGTCCTGGACAGCTTCATCCAGAGCATCAAGAAGGTCTCCGTCCCGGGCTTCAAGGCCTCCCCGGACTACTCCGTGGTCTACACGCCGCTCAACGGCACGGGCATGGAGTGCGTGACCCGCATCCTCAAGGAGATTGGCGTCGAGAACGTGACCGTCGTTCCCGAGCAGGCCGAGCCCGACGGAAACTTCCCCACGTGCAACTACCCCAACCCCGAGTTCCGCGAGGCACTTGAGCTGGGTCTGAAGCTTGCCGACGAGGTCAAGCCCAACCTGCTGGTTGCTACCGACCCTGACGCGGACCGCATGGGCAGCGCTATCCCGCACGACGGCGACTACGTCCTGCTCTCCGGCAACGAGATGGGCGTCTTGCTGATGGACTGGCTGGCCAACATGGCCAAGGAGAACGGAGAGGACGTGGCCTCCAAGGTGGCCGTCTCCACCATCGTCTCCTCCGCCATGCCCGACGCCCTTGCCTGCGACTGGGGCTTTGAGATGCGCCGCGTGCTCACGGGATTCAAGTACATCGGCGACCAGATCGACCAGCTCAAGAACGCCGGCGAGGAGGACCGCTTCCTCATGGGCTTCGAGGAGTCCTACGGCTACCTGGTGGGCACCCACGCCCGCGACAAGGACGCCATCGTCGCCACCATGCTCTGCGTGGAGATGGCCAGCTACTACGCCCAGAAGGGCATGGACCTCTACGAGGCCATGGACGCCCTGTACAAGAAGTACGGCTACTACCTCAACGGCACCGTGAACGCCTCCTTCCCCGGCGAGTCCGGGGCCCAGAAGATGGCTGGCATCATGAGCGGCCTGCGCGAGAACCCGCCCGCAGAGATTGGCGGCTTCAAGGTGGTCGGCATGACCGACTACGCTACCTGCGCGGAGATGCCGCGTGTCTCCGGCCTGCAGAAGGAGGCCGCGCAGGAGCTGCCCGCCGCCAACGTCATCGAGTTCCGCCTGGAGGACGACAACAAGGTCATCTTCCGTCCGTCCGGCACCGAGCCCAAGGTCAAGGCGTACCTGTTCTCCAAGGGCGCCACGCGCGAGGAGTCCGAGGCGGTGCGTGACAGGCTGAGGGCGGACAGCGAGGCTCTGCTGTCGTAGCGGTCGGCAACGTCGAGGAGAGGCCCCGGCAAGTTGCACGCAGGGATGTTCGCGCGCTTTGCGCGCTCAGAATCCCTGCTTAGCAACTTGCCGGGGCCTCTGCCGTTTTAACGGGCTCTCCTCCGGCAAACAAGGCAAAGAGCAAGAGCATTAGGAAAGAAGAGCAGGTGGGTTGGACTGCTTTTCCAGGGCGTAAAAAAGGGCGCCTGCACGTTGTCGGGAGGGTGCAGGCGCCCTTTGGGTTTTGGGTGGGCTGTGAGGTTAGTGCTAGTTGGTGGCGTCACTGGCAGTGGCGGTTTCGGCTTGGGAGAGGCCGTAGAAGGTATCGCAGGCGCTGGCGAGGGTGGCGGGGTCCCAGGCGCGGGCGGTTGCCTCGGGTGAGGTGGGGTCGTGGACGAGGACGGTGCCGTTCTCGTTCTCGACGGTCACCAGGACCCAGTGGGCCGCGTCGGTGAGCGCCCCGGCCCTGACCTCGGCCAGGATGTAGGTGCCGGCGTCCAGGACGTCCAGGAGCGTCTGGCGGCTGGAGGTGTAGCTCTTGGCGACAAGCCCCAGGCTGTCCGCGACCTTCTCGACGGCGTCGGAGGACATGGAGGAGTCTCCCGTGGCCAGGTTGCCTGCGGTCACCAGGGCCGCCACGTCTGCGGGGGTCTTGTCGTTGCTTCCGGTGAGGCCCATGTAGGCCATGGAGATGCTGGTGGGTCCAGACCCGGTGAGGGCCAGGGCGTGCCCGGCGTAGTCGACGGCGCCCCAGCGGGCATCCCAGTTGTAGAGGGTGGGCGCGGTGCCCTTGTGGGCCGCGTCGGAGTAGGCCTGCGCGCTCTTGTTGGCGTCTGGATAGGAGGCCACGAAGTCGATGGCCTCGGGCTGGGCAAGGGCGAGCTCAAGGAGCTGCTGGTCAGAGTACTTGTCTGCGTTGGCGGCAATCTGCGAGAGCTTGTCGTTGCGGTCAAGTGCGGTTTTGAACTCCTTGCTGAGGTCGTCGGAGACGCCCGCGGCCACGCGGGAGTCAACCTGGTTCTGGGACTCCGCCTGCTGCTGGCTCCCGTCCGGGGAGCAGCCGCGCACGCAGCTGGAGAGCACCAAGACGAGGACGATCACCAGGACGAGCGCCGCCGCGCCCACCAGGAAGATTCGGCGGTCGATGCCGCCGTGCCCGAGCCCGCGTCTTCCGGTGAAGTTGATGTTCCTGGACCTGAGCGGATAGCCGCCGTTGCCCTTGCCGCCCCTCAGCCTGCCAGGGTTGTTGCGGCGAGAGACGCCGGTGGGGCCGTGGTAGGAGCCGCCGGAGAGGTTAATTCTCTGGCGGGTGCTGCCGGCACCGGAAAGGCCGTTTCCGTTGAGGGCGGAGCCAGATCCACCCCGACCCCGGCCTCCCTGGGAGGAGCGTGGACGTGAGCCGCGGCCGTCGCCTCGCGGGCCCTGCTGCTGATACGACATGTGGTGACCTCCGTGGGAGTCTGCGATGCGGTTATGCGTTCTGACGGCATCATACGGCAGCGCGGGTGCTGTGAGGTTTGGGAGCTACTCACTTCTCCGCGAGCGTGCCCGCCTTTGGCAGGACTGTATAATCTGCCGCGTATATGCAAAGGGGCGGTTGCCGCCGGGCGTCGCCATTGTGGGGAGTATGTCATGAAGCGCAGGAACAGCAGGCAGGACGCCATCAGGGAGATCGTCCGCGGCAAGACCATCCGCACGCAGCGCGGTCTCGTCGACGAGCTGCAGGCAATGGGCTACGCCTGCACCCAGGCCACGGTCTCCCGAGACATTGCCGACATGGGCCTGCGCAAGCTGCCCGAGGGCGTCTACGTGCTGGCGGAGGACCTGCACCTCCAGCGCATGCTCTCCGAGTTCGTGGTCTGCGTCCTGCGTGCCGAGAACCTCGTGGTGGTCAAGTGCCAACCGGGCACGGCCTCCGGCGTGGCCGCGGCCGTGGACGACGCGGGCCTCGCGCACGCCCTGGGCTCCGTCGCCGGCAACGATACCGTCCTCGTGGTCGCGGACACCACGGAGAACGCCAAGTCCCTGCAGAACCTCATCCAGAAGCTCGGCAACGCCGAGTAGCCCCTGCCGCCCGCGCAATCCCTGTCGAGAAGAGCGGTCTTCTCGACAAAAGAGAGCGGCCCGCGACGTTGGTCTCGTCGTGGGCCGCTTGCGTGCTGCCGTCTTGCTATGCGCCCGTGGTCGGCGTGGTGGGCGTCGTAGGCGTCGTGGTGGTGCCGGAGTCTCCGCCGCCCGTTCCGCCGGCAGACCCGCTGCCGCCGGCAGACCCGCTGCCGCCGGCAGACCCGCTGCCGCCGGCAGACCCGCTGCCGCCGGCAGACCCGCTGC
>ERZ824488.1187-NODE-1187-length-30179-cov-3.118377_pt1 | contig 30179 bp, 21 predicted proteins | sample MGYA00519936_ERZ824488 | MGnify/ENA primary metagenome ERZ824488 (study PRJEB31778, sample SAMEA3449153) | human gut metagenome | biome: human gut; feature: human-associated habitat; material: faeces | place: United Kingdom | collected 2010/2012 ... | reverse complement strand
CGGCCGCGCTCGGTTTTGGTCGCCAGCCCGCCCTGCTCGAGCAGCGAGATCATCGCCTGCGGCGGCAGCGCGTGCAGCGCGGCGTAAAGGAACTTGGGGTTGGTGACGACGTTTTCCAGAAACGTCGTTATATCGCAGTTGTTCGTGACGTTGCAGCGGCCCTTGCCGGTGATGTTCAGCTTGCGGCCGGGCGCGCGGTTCTTTTCAAGCACCGTGACCGTCTTGCCCGCCTGCGCGGCGGCAAGCGCCGCCATCAGCCCGGCGGCGCCCGCGCCGACGACGGCTTTATTTATCCTTGTCATAAATATTGTATTTTTCCCAGATGCCCTCCAGCCGCGAATAGGTATTGGAGACCTCGCGCTGACGCTTCTGCCCGACGGCGCTGACGAGCGCGTTGATGAGCGAGAGCGGCGCGACGAGCGAATCGACAAACGAGGCCATTTCGTTGTGCGCGTAAAGCACGCGGTCGGCCAGACGGGCAATCGGCGACTGCTCGCAGTCGGTGATGGCGACCGAAAACGCGCCCGCGTCGCGCGCGAAGTGCATCGCGTCGACGGTGCGGCGGGAATAGCGCGGGAAGGAGATGGCGACGAGCACGTCGCCCTCGTCGATGCGGAGAAGCTGCTCGAAAATGTCGCTGCCCGAGGCGTTCTGCACCAGACGCGCCTTATCGGAGATGATGGAAAAATAGAAATACATAAAATTTGCCAGCGAGGTGGACGAGCGGTTGCCCACGATATAAATGGTTTTCGCATACAGCAGCATATCCACGATCGCGGCGAAGTTGTCGCGGTCGGTCTGCGCCAGCGTGGCTTTCAGGTTGGCGATGTCGGCGCGCAGCGTAGCGCCGAGGATGTCGTCCCCGATGCGCTCGGCGGCAAGATTGATGCGCTGCACCGGCGTGAGCCGGTTTTTAAGCATCCCCTGCAGCGCGCTCTGCATCTCGGGATAGCCCTCGTAGCCCAGCTCGGTGGCAAAGCGCACGACGGTCGACTCGCTCACGCCCGTCTCCTTCGACAGGCGCGCGGCGGTCATATACGCCGCCGACACATAGTTGTCCAGAATATAGCCGGCGATACGCTTCTGTCCTTTGGAAAACGTGTCGTAGCCGCTGCGGATATTTTCCAGCAGGGTCGGTTCGTTCTTATCGATTTCGCTCATAGCAACCTCCCAAAATTCAATGATGATATGCAGCGGCGCCGGCGGCGGCACGTCCCCGGCGGCCTGCGCAGGCGCGGCGAAGAGCCGCTAAAGCTGCCAGTCGATGGGTTCGTCCAGAAACGCGTTCGCCTTGCTGAAGTGGCGGCAGCCGAAAAAGCCGTTGTGGGCCGAAAGCGGACTGGGGTGCGCCGCCTCCAGAATCAGGTGCCGTCCCTTCGGGATCAGCGCGGCCTTACGCCGGGCATAACCGCCCCAGAGCAGGAAAACGATGGGCTTCTCCCGCTCGCCGAGCAGCGCGATGATTTTATCCGTAAGCGTTTCCCAGCCCATCCCCGCATGGCTGCCGGCCATGCCGGCGCGGACGGTGAGCACGGCATTCAGAAGCAGCACGCCGTTCTGCGCCCAGCGGGTGAGATTGCCGCTTTCGGGCGGCTGAAAGCCGACGTCGTCCTGCAGCTCCTTGAAAATATTGACCAGCGACGGCGGCTTGGGAACCCCGTCCTGCACCGAGAAGCAGAGCCCGTGCGCCTGCCCCGGGCCGTGGTAGGGGTCCTGTCCGAGAATGACGGCGCGCACGTCGTCGTAATCGGTATAGCGCAGGGCGTTGAAGATGTCGTTCATATGCGGATAGATGCGGCGCGTGGAATACTCCTTCTTCAGAAATACGCGGAGCTGCTGATAGTAGTCGCTCGCAAACTCGCCGGCCAGCAGCTCGTCCCAGCGGTTGCCGATATGAACCATTACTTCGTGCCGAACAGGCGGTCGCCCGCGTCGCCCAGTCCGGGAACGATATACGCCTGCTCGTTGAGCTTTTCGTCCACCGCCGCGACGTAGATATCGACGTCGGGGTGGTTTTTGGAAACGACCTCGATCCCCTCGGGGGCGGCGACCAGATTCATCAGCAGAATCTCGCGGCAGCCGCGCGCCTTCAAGCAGTCGATGGCGGCGGAGGCGCTGCCGCCGGTGGCCAGCATCGGGTCGAGCAGGATGACGGTGCGCTCGCTGATGTCCTGCGGCATTTTGAAATAATATTCGACCGGCAGATGCGTCTGCGGGTCGCGGTACAGGCCGATGTGGCCGACCTTGGCGACCGGCACGATGGAGAGGAAGCCGTCCACCATACCCAGCCCCGCGCGCAGGATGGGCACGATGGCCAGCTTTTTGCCCAGCACCTTGCGCCCCGTTGTTTTGCAGATCGGCGTCTCAATCTCGACCGACTCGGTCGGGAGATCACGCGTGATCTCGTACGCCATCAGCATCGAAATCTCGCTCAAAAGGTCGCGAAAGTCCTTCGCGCCCGTTTCCTTACACCGCATCAGCGTGAGCTTATGCGCGATCATCGGATGATCGAATACCGACACCTTACTCATCAATTCTTCATTCCTTTCCCGCCTGACGGGTCGTTTTGCGGCGCAAAAGCGCCGACTTTCCCGTATCTACCGCGATTATACCATACCCATACAAAAAAATCAATTTTTTTCGCGCTTTTCGCGGCACATTTTTTTACAATCCGGTTGACAAAGTCGATTTTTTCGATTATTATCGAAAGAGGAAACAACATCGGAAGGCAGGTGGAGACATGGACCCCGCGGGAAGTAAAGGCATCAGCGCGCACAGTACGCAGAAATCCGCAGGCGGCACCGCTCCGCCCGCGTTCTTCCTGCGCGCCGATTAGCGCGCGGTGTCTTTCTTTATACGTTCTGTACAAAGGAGGACAAAGCATGTTGAATGAAAAAATCACCCCGCAGCTCGAGGAGCTGCTTGCGGCCAAGAACTACCGCGCGATCAAGGCGCTGCTGAACGGGCTGACGCCGCAGGACATCGCGCTGCTTCTGGACGGCGCGGAGGAAAGCGACGTCTCGCTGCTGTTCCGGCTGCTGCCGAAGGAGCTGGCGGCGGAGACCTTCGTGGAAATGGACAGCGATTTACAGAGGCGGCTGCTGCGCAGCTTTTCCGACGCGGAATTGCGCAGCGTCGTGGCCGAGCTGTTCGTCGACGACGTCGTCGACATCATCGAGGAGATGCCGGCGAACGTGGTCAAGCGCATCCTCGCCAGCGCCGACGCCGAAACGCGCGCAGCCGTCAACGAAATCCTGCATTACCCGCCCGACAGCGCCGGCAGCATTATGACGACCGAGTACATCAGCCTGAGCGCGGATATGACGGTGGAGGACGCGTTCACCCGCATCCGGCGCGTCGGCGTGGACAAGGAGACGATTTACACCTGCTACGTCACGGCGCCCGACCGGCGGCTGATCGGGCTGGTCACGGTAAAGACGCTGCTGCTGAGCGACAAGGCGACGGCGGTGGGCGACATTATGGAGCGCAACGTCATCTCGGTGCGCACCGACGCCGACCGCGAGCTGGTGGCGCAGGAGCTTGGCCGATACGACTTTCTGGCTATGCCGGTGACCGACGCCGAAAACCGGCTGGTGGGCATCGTGACGTTCGACGACGCCATCGACGTCATACGCGAGGAGGCGACGGAGGACATCGAAAAGATGGCCGCCATCACGCCGACCGACAAGCCCTATCTGAAAACCGGCGTTTTCGAGACCTTCGGCAAGCGTATCCCGTGGCTGTGCCTGCTGATGATCTCGGCGACCTTTACGGGGTCGATCATCGCGCATTTCGAGGATGCGCTGGCGAAGGCGGTGATCCTCACGGCGTTCATCCCGATGCTGATGGACACGGGCGGCAACGCGGGCAGCCAGGCGTCGGTGACGGTCATCCGCGGGCTGTCGCTGGGCGAACTTTCGATGCGCGACATTTTCCGCATCCTCTGGAAGGAACTGCGCGTGGCGCTGCTGTGCGGCGCGGCGCTGGCCGCGCTCGGGTTCGCGAAGCTATTGCTGTTCGACCGGGTGAGCCTTCGTGTGGCGCTGGTCGTCTGCCTGACGCTGGCCGTGACCGTGCTGGTGGCCAAGCTGGTGGGCGCGTCGCTGCCGATTCTGGCCAAGCGGCTGGGGTTCGACCCGGCGGTGATGGCCAGCCCGTTCATCACGACGATCGTGGACGCGCTGTCGCTGCTGTTTTTCTTCAATATCGCCTCGATGCTCATTCCCGAGCTGCGAATATAAGCGTATGCAAACAAAACGCGCTTAGAACAAAATTAAGGAAGGATCAAAAAGATGTCCGTTTACTTCAACAAGGAAGCCGCTCAGCTTCAACTCAACACCGCCGAATCCAGCTATGTGATGCAGATACACGACGGGCTGCTGCTGCACCTCTACTGGGGGCCGCGGCTGGACGACCGCGACCACAGCTATATGCACTGGGAGCAGGGACGCGCCGCGTTTTCCTGCCGGATGGAAAACTGCAGCGGCCCGATTCTCGACGACCTGCGGCTGGAGTACCCGACCTGGGGCCGGGGCGACAACCGCTCGCCCGCGGCGGAGGTCCTGCACCCGGACGGGACGAACATCGCGGATTTCCGCTACGTCTCGCACCGCATAGCCGACGGCAAGGCGCCGCTGCCCGGCCTTCCGGCGATGTACGCCAACGAGGGCGACGACGTGCAGACGCTTGAAATCGTGCTGGAGGACAAGCCGGGCGGCATGCGGCTGTCGCTGTTCTACTCGGTGTTTTACGAGCTGGACGTCATCACGCGCCACGCCGTATTCACCAATCTGTCGGAGAGCGACGTCGAGCTGGGCGCGGCGCTGTCGGCGGCGGTCGACTTCGACCGCGCGGATTTGGACGTCATCACCAACTACGGCACCCACTGCGTGGAGCGGCAGATCGAGCGCGGCCCGCTGCGGCGCGGCAAAACCGTGCTGGCGAGCCGTCGGGGCGCGTCCTCGCATGTACATAATCCCTTCCTCATCCTCTGCGGCCGCGAGACCTCCGAAACGGCGGGGGACGCCTACGGGCTGGCGCTGGTCTATTCCGGCTCGTTCTCGGCTTCGGCCGAGGGCACGCAGTTCGGCGCGGCGCGCGCGCTCATCGGGCTGAATCCCGACGGCTTCGGGTGGACGCTGGAGCCGGGCGCGTCCTTCACCACGCCGGAGGCGGTGCTCTGCTATGCCGGAGACGGGCTGGGCGGCCTGTCGCACCGCTTCCACAAAGCCTTCCGCCGCAACCTCTGCCGCGGGAAATTCCGCGACGCACGGCGGCCGGTGCTGCTGAACATGTGGGAAGCCTGCTATTTCGGCTTTGACGAGTCGCGCATCCAAAAAATCGCCGACTGCTCGGCCGACCTCGGCGTGGAGCTGCTGGTCATCGACGACGGCTGGTTCGGGCGGCGCGACACGGACAACTGCTCGCTGGGCGACTGGACGGTCGATCGGCGGAAGCTGCCCGGCGGCCTCGAAGCGGTCTACGAAAACGTACACAAAAACGGTATGCAGCTCGGCATCTGGTTCGAGCCGGAGATGGTCTCGCCCGACAGCGACCTGTACCGCGCGCACCCCGACTGGGCGCTGCACATTTCGGGCCGGCCGCGCAGCGAGGGACGGCACCAGCTCATCCTCGACCTGACGCGGCAGGACGTGCAGGACTATCTGTACGACTCGATTGCCAAAATTTTAGAAACGGGCATGATCGCCTATGTGAAATGGGACTTCAACCGCAACATGGCCGAGGTCGGCAGCGCGCTGCTGGACGCGAAGCGGCAGCGCGAGATTCCGCACCGCTACTATCTGGGGCTGTACGCGCTGCTCGAGCGGCTGGTCACCGCCTTCCCCGACGTGCTCTTCGAATCCTGCTCGGGCGGCGGCGGTCGCTTCGACGCGGGCATGCTCTACTATATGCCGCAGACTTGGACGAGCGACAACAGCGACGCCATCGAGCGGCTGAAAATCCAATACGGCACGTCGCTGGTCTATCCCCTCTCGGCGATGTCGGCGCATGTGTCGGCCTCGCCCAACCATCAGACCGGCCATGTGACCGATTTCGCCACGCGGCTGACGGTGGCGCTGACCGGCTCGTTCGGCTACGAGCTGGACCCGACGGCGATCTCGGAGGACGAGCGGCAGGCAATCCGCGAAAGCGCGGCGCTGTTCAAGGAGCTGGGAGCCGTGCTGGCCGAAGGCGACTACCACCGGCTGATTTCCCCGTATGACAGCGACTGCGCGGCGTGGTCGGTCGTCTCGCCGGACAAGCGCGTCTGCATAGCCGGCTTCGTGCTGACGCATGTGCGGCTGTACGGGCCGAACCAGCGGCTTCCGCTGCGCGGGCTGGACCCCGACGCGGACTATAAGGAGCGCTTCTCCGGCCGCCTGTTCAGCGGACGCGAACTGATGGGCTTCGGCGTCGACGTCCATCTCGCGCATGAATACAAAAGCGCGCTGTGGGTTTTTGAAAAAATTTAGTCCGCAGTATTGCATTTGTGAATTTTGTGTGTTATAATGAGAAAAAAGATTGTTCCGACAATCGGCGTTCTGTTTCAGCCGTCGGCTGATTTCCCTGCAAAACTATTCAAAAACAGGAGGCAAACAGTATGAAAAAAGCAACCGCAATTCTGTCGGCGCTGCTCGTCGCAGTCATGATGATGGCCGCGTCGGTCTGCGCGGCGGAAATCAATCTGATCCCCGAGGATGCGGATTGGGTGATGACCGAGGCCGGCGGTTCCGGCGCAAGCTGGAGCTACGGCGAAAACGGGCTTACCGTCAAGGACAACGGCGCGGGCTGGCCGAACATCGCTTACAGCCTGGAGACGCCCCTGACCGTCGACGTGGCGAACGCGACGCTCAGCTACAAAATCACGAACGTGAACACGGCCGGCAACATTGCCATCCTGATCACGCTCAGCGACACGGAAGTGATCGTTCCCCACCGTCTGTTCACCGACGAGGGCATCGACTTTGAAGCCGGCACGGGCTACGATTCCGGCTCGGGCGACCTGATGAACGGCTCCTATGAGGGCGAGATTTCGCTGGCGAACCTGAAGGTTGCCGACGGCGTCAATCTGAAGGATTACACGCCGGCCGACGGCAAGATCACCATCACCGCAATTTCGCTGTACGCCACGGGCGGCGCGGAATACACGGTCAACGAGCTGTCGATCAGCGACGGCAAGACCGCTGAGGAGTCGTCCGAAGCGCCTACGGAATCGTCCGAGGCGCCCACCACGTCCTCCGAAGCGCCTGCGGCTTCGTCCGGAGCACCGGCTTCTTCTGCCGGCACGCCTTCGACGGGCGACGCGGGAGTGGCCGCGCTGGTCATTGTGGCCGGACTTTCGATCACGGGCGCGCTCGTGCTGAGAAAGCGTCACAGCTAAAAGCAAAAAACGGAATTGCCGGAGCGGTATTCGCTCCGGCAATTTTTCGTATGCGGCAAGGCCGTCGAAGCCATCTGAGCCGCCGCATAGCCGCGCCGGTTCCGTTTTTATCAGAAGCGATTTTCCTTTTTCGCGCAAAAAAAACGGCACATAGAGGAAATAATAGAGTAAGAGCGTTCCGGCCGTTCGTATGTGCCGATGCGCTGCAGCTTTAACCGCTCAACAGAGAAGCGGATTTTCGGACGACCGCCAAGCGCGGCGCTCCGCAAAATTTGTATGGAAGCGCAGCTTGACTGCCATAAACGCATTACAAAAACGCTTTCGCCGCGCAAAAGCTATGGTCGTACAGTCGTATAAAGGAAACCGGCTTTCGATTTTATACCTCAATCGTTTTGGACGCCTTGCGCATCTGCGTCGCGCGCACCGAAGCGGGTGCAGAAGCAAAGCGGCGTTCGTTCCGCTTCGGGAGGCACAGGCGATGTCTTCCGAGTCGGCGGTCTGCTTTATCTCGCTGTGCGGCGGCGTCGGACGAGCCGAAATGTCTGTTTGCGTTTACAGACGGCTCAAAAGCGCCGTCCGCCGCATCGACAGCCGCGCACTGCCTCTTATCTGCGCGCACCGCACAATTTACTGCCGGCCGAGCAAAAATTGGGGCGTAGAAGGCTGCGCGGCGGCAGCGTAATTGTCCGCTTCGGCCGAATCGAAAACGCAGGCGTGTGCGGCGCGAGCGCCTGCGCGGCGGCCTGCCGGTCGTCGATGCCCCGGCCTTTGCGAAAAAAGCAGAATGCATCGGCGCTTTTTCTCACCCGTCGGCACAAAGGCGTGTCCCTGCTCCACCGCATATGGAATGCCGCTGCGCGGCGGCGTCCCCGAGAAGCAGGCGTGCGCGGACGCAGCTTGCGCTTATGTGCGGGAAGATGCGGCATCGCCTGCCGCCGCTCTGCACGGAGGCGTCCGACTGCGAAACCGAAGCGTCCGAGCCGATTCCGCCCAAACCCTTTTCGCGTTTCGGCGCGACGTATCGGGAAACGCCGCGGCAGAAAGCGGCGAAGCGGTTTTCGCTGCGAACAAAAAACGTCTGCGGCGCGCAGCCGCAGATGCTTTTCGTTCACCCGTTTTTCTTCGCGTCGAGGTAGGACTGAAGGATAATCTGCGCGGAAAGCGCGTCGATTTTCCCCTTCCGTTTCGTTCCGGGCAGGCCGGTGATATTCATATAGGTATAGGCTTCCACGGTGGAAAGGCGTTCGTCGACGAACACAACCTCGGCGCCGGTCTTTTCGGCGACAAGCGCCGCAAAGCGGCGCGTCCGCTCGGCGCGGAAGCCCTCCGTGCCGTCCATATTCCGCGGCAGGCCGACGACCACCGCCGTTCCGCCGAGCCGCGCGACCGCCTCGGCGGTCTGCTCCGCCGCGTCCGCCAGCCCGCGGACCTTCAGCGTGCCGACCGCGCCGGCCAAAATGCCCGCAGGGTCGCTTTTGGCGAGTCCGACGCGCGCGTCTCCGAAATCCACACCGATAAAAATCATTTCAAAATTTCCTTTCTTTTCCGTCTGGTTTGTCCGCATAGAAACGGGCAAGCTGCAAATACTATAAGCGTCCAAGGAAACCAAACAAAGCTTTTGCAACGGTTTAATTTGGCGGAAAGGGACAGCTTCTTACAATGGATAAAAAGAAGAAGAAAACAGCTTTTCCGAAAGACATTCGGAAAAACAGCAGGTTTTTCTATCCGTACAACCAGCGGCCGATCGACATTTCGGGCAACCAGTTTTTGGATATCTCACCGGAGATGCTTGGAGAGGATTTGCTATTCAGCGATACCGACCCAAACGGAAGTTACACGGGAGTACCGAAGGATTCGGACGATGTGCCTGTACAGGACGCGGACGACCTGTGACGGGGAGCGGCGCTTTACGGCGCCGCTTCCGTCTTTTTCCCACTTATGCGCGCCGCACGCCGCTTTTAGAGCGTATCGTCAGGCGCTCTGCGTCCCCGCATCGCCAGCACGGCAGCCGCGACCAGCAGCACGGGAAAAGCCGTCATCGCCGTCAGCGCGGTCCGGAAGGAGGAAAGGTCGGCGATATATCCCATCACCACCGGTCCGAGCGCGCAGCCGATGTCGCCGCAGGTGGCCAGCAGCGCGAACATCGTCGTCCCGCCGCCGGGCAGGCGTCCCGCCGCGTAGGAAAACACGCACGGCCACATCAGCGACACGGAGAGACCGGTCAGCGCGCAGGCGGCCAGCGAGACGTAAGCGCTGTCCGCCAGTCCGGCGACCGCATAGCAGATTATGCACAGACCGCCGCACAGCGCAACGGCCTGCAGCGGCCGAGGCTTGCGCCGTGCGAGCGAATAGGAAAGCCGTCCCGCGCCCATAAACAGCGCGAACATGCACGGGCCGAGCAGGTCGCCGAGCAGCTTGGTCGTCCCCAGCGCGGCCTCCGCGAAGTAGGACGCCCACTGCGCCATCGCCAGCTCGCAGGCGCCGGCGCAGAGCATCATCAACAGCATCAGATAAAATACCGGACTGGAAAACAGCGTGCACAGCGCCGTGCGCAGCCGGTTTTCCTTCTCCTGCTCGGGAATGACGAGCGGCGTTTTCAGAAACAGAAAGAAGTTCAGCAGCGGCACAACCGCCCAGAAAAGCGGCAGATATCTCCATATCCACTCGCCGAAAAGCGCCAGCGCTCCCGTGGAGAGCAGCACGACGAGAAGCTGTCCCCAGCAGTAGAACGAATGCAGAAGCGCCATCTGTCCGCCCTTGTCCTCGGACGGGAGCGCCTCGATCATCGGGCTGACCATCACCTCGATGAGCGCGCTGCCCGACGCGTAGACGATCACCGACAAAACGACCGCCGTATACGGGTCGATCACACCGGGCAGAAACGAGAGCATCACAAACCCGCCCACGGCGAAAATATGCGAAAGGCAGATGCAGCGCCGCCAGCCGAGACGGTCCACAAATACCGCAGCAAACAGGTCAACGATAAGCTGGGTGATGAAATTCACGGCCGTCAGCATGCCCAGCCGTTCGACGCTGACGTTGAAATCGCGCTGGAGGATGACATAAAACAGCGGCAGCAGGTTGTTGATGGCCGCCTGCACGATCAGCCCGTTATAACAGGCCACACGCGTGGACGCATACGGTTTCACAAAAAACAGACCTCCGTTCGGCCGGCGGAAGCCGGCAGGACACAATCGGAAGCGGAAGCGGCGGCCCTCAAGCGGACGGCCCTTTTCCGCATTCCCCGCCGGCGCTTCGAGAAGCGAAACGGCAAGACGCCTCTTATTATACATATTGCGCGGCGTTTGTCAAGAGTTTGGCACACACGTTCGCATTCTGCCAACATCCGCCGCGCCATACCCAGTGTCGGCGCGGGCTTTTGCACAAATAACCGCGTTTTTATTCATATTATGTTTACATTTTTCTTTTTGAAAAGGGATTGACAAATGGAATTTTCTGCGTATAATAAGAAGCGTTAGCAGATGAAGAGCAAGAGTGCTAAAGCAAGCCACGAGACAGAAAAACGGCTGCCGGCAGAAGGAAAAGAGGCGAGCGGAATGGAACTGAGCGAGCGCAAAAAAGAGATTCTGAAATCGGTTGTCGATGCGTATATCGCGTCCGGCGAGCCGGTCGGCTCGAAATTTCTGACGACGGTTTCGCAGATTCCGCTTTCGAGTGCTACAATCCGCAACGAAATGAGCGAACTGGAGGAGATGGGCTATCTCGAGCAGCCGCACACCTCGGCCGGACGGGTTCCGACGGCGCTGGGTTACCGCACCTACGTCAATTCGCTGATGGAGCGCTATCGGCTGTCGCTGGAGGAACTTTCGCTGCTCAACGAGCTGACGGCGTACAAGATGGATGAGCTGGGCAAGATTATGGAGCAGGCCAGCCACGTCATCTCGGAGGTGACCAACTACCCCGCCATTGCGGTCATCAAGCCGCCGGAGGGAGAGGTCAGCCGCTACGAGACGGTGCTCATCGACGAGCACAGCTTTCTTCTGATTATGATCGGCGGCAACGGCACGGTCCGCAACCGCAACGTGCGGCTGAAATCGTTCGTCGATCAGGAAACGCTGGACGCGCTGCGCAAAGCGCTCAACGACGTTCTGCTCGGCACGGCGATCGGCGACGTTTCGCTGCCCGTGGTGCTGAAATTCGAGGAGGCGCTCGGCCAGTACGCCTATCTGTCCACGCCGATTCTGCGGGTGCTGTACGAGATGGCCAACGCCACCGACACCGAGCGGGTCCATGTGGAGGGCGTGACCAAGCTGTTCTCCTACCCCGAGTTCAACAACGTCACGAAGGCGAAGGGGGTTCTGGAGCTGATCGGCGAACGGGAAAAATTCGCCGCGCTGCTGTCCGACGCCGACCCCGAGAAGGCGAACGTCTTCATCGGCGGCGACGACACGGATTCCCCGCTGCCCGACTCGAGCTTCGTGCTGCGGCCGGTGACGGTGGACGGCAAGACGGTGGGCGCCATCGGCGTCATCGGGCCGAAGCGGATGGACTACAAAAAAGTGCTTGCCAGTCTGGACTACTTCGCAACGGGGCTGTCCGAGGAGCTGGACGGACATGACAGGTCCAATACAGAAACATAGAAAGACAGGTGCATAGCGAATGGCGAAAGAAAAAAACGAGAACAACGAAACGCCGGTCCAGCCGGCCAAAAACGTGGAAAAGGAGCTTCTGGACGCGCTGGAAGCCCTGAAAAACGAATACGCCGCGCTCGGCAAAACGCTGGAGGACACCAAAGCCGAGCTGAACGCGCGCAACGACAGCTATGTGCGCATCACCGCGGAATATGAAAACTACCGCAAACGGACGGCGGCGGAAAAGGCGGCGACCTACGCCGAAGCCTACGCCGGCGCGGCCGAGCTGTTCCTGCCGATGGCGGACGCGCTGGAGCGCGCCTCCGAACTGGCGCCGGAGGACAAGGGCGTGGACGCGCTGCGCAAGCAGCTTTCCGACATCTTCGGGCGGCTGGGCATCACCGAGATTGAATCCGACGGCAAGCCGTTCGACCCCGAGCTGCACAATGCCATTCAGCACGAGGACGACGAAACGCAGCCCGAAAGCACCGTGGTGCAGACCTTCCAGCGCGGCTACCGGCTGGGCGACAAGGTGATCCGGCACGCGATGGTCAAGGTCGTCAACTGACCGAGGGCCAAACGCGCGGAGCGGAGGCTTCCCTCCCGCCGCGCCTGAAAAATCTTTCATTATATAAATATAAATGCAAAAAAACGAACAACGAACACAAACGGAGGAATGTATTATGTCTAAAATTATCGGTATAGACCTCGGCACGACCAACTCCTGCGTCGCGCTGTACGAAGGCGGCGAGCCGGTCGTCATTCCCAACGCGGAGGGCAGCAGAACCACGCCGAGCGTGGTCGCGTTCTCCAAGACCGGCGAGCGCATGGTCGGTCAGGTCGCCAAACGGCAGGCCATCACCAACCCCGACCGCACGGTCATTTCCATCAAGCGCGATATGGGCACCGACAAAAAGGTCGCCATCGACGGCAAAAACTACACCCCGCAGGAAATCTCCGCGATGATTCTGCAGAAGCTCAAATCCGACGCCGAAAACTATCTCGGCACAAAGGTGACGCAGGCGGTCATCACCGTGCCCGCCTACTTCTCGGACGCGCAGCGGCAGGCGACCAAGGACGCCGGCAAGATCGCGGGGCTTGAGGTGCTGCGCATCATCAACGAGCCGACGGCCGCCGCGCTGGCCTACGGGCTGGACAAGGAGCTGGACCAGAAGATTCTGATCTTCGACCTCGGCGGCGGCACGTTCGACGTCTCGCTGCTGGAAATCTCGGACGGCGTGTTCGAGGTGCTGGCGACGGCGGGCAACAACCGGCTCGGCGGCGACGATTTCGACGAGAAGATTATGAACTGGATGGTCGATACCTTCAAGAAGGAAAACGGCATCGACCTGCGGAACGACAAAACCGCGATGCAGCGTCTCAAGGAAGCCGCGGAGAAGGCGAAAATCGAGCTGTCCGGTATGATGAGCACGAACATCAACCTGCCTTATATCACGGCTGACGCGACCGGTCCGAAGCACTTCGACGTCACGCTGACGCGCGCCAAGTTCGACGAGCTGACGGCCGACCTCGTGGAGAAGACGATGGTGCCGCTGCGTCAGGCGATCAGCGACGCGGGCCTGAAGCCGAATCAGGTGGACAAAATCCTGCTGGTCGGCGGCTCAACGCGTATTCCGGCGGTTCAGGAGGCGGTGAAGAACTTCATCGGCAAGGAGCCGTTCAAGGGCATCAACCCCGACGAGTGCGTCGCCATGGGCGCGGCTCTTCAGGCGGGCGTGCTGACCGGCGACGTCAAGGGCCTGCTGCTGCTCGATGTCACCCCGCTGAGCCTGGGCATTGAGACTCTGGGCGGCGTTTGCACCAAGATCATTGACCGCAACACCACCATCCCCACCAAGAAGAGCCAGGTATTCTCAACTGCGGCGGACGGCCAGACCAGCGTTGAAATCCATGTTCTTCAGGGCGAGCGTGAGATGGCACAGTACAACAAGAGCCTCGGCAAGTTCCAGCTTACAGGTATTGCACCCGCTCCCAGGGGTGTGCCTCAGATCGAAGTCAGCTTTGATATCGATGCAAACGGCATCGTTCATGTAACCGCAAAGGATCTCGGCACGGGCAATGAACAGAACATCACCATCACTGCCTCCACCAACCTGTCCGAGGATGAAATCAACCGCGCAGTCAAAGAGGCTGAGCAGTTCGCAAACGAGGATAAGAAGCGCAAGGATGAAGTTGAAACCCGCAACCATGCCGACACTCTGGTATATGAAACCGAAAAGACAATGAAGGAACTCGGTGACAAGATTGCAGAGAGCGACAAGTCCAGAATCAACGCCGAAGTTGAAAATGTTAAATCTGCTCTCAACGGCAGCGATTCCGAGGCGATTAAAGCTGCAACCGAAAAGCTGACTGAGGTATCCTATGAAGTTTTCGGCAAGATTTATCAGCAGCAGGCTCAGCAGAACGGCGGTGCGGCGGGCTTTGATCCCAACGCAGGCGCAGCGGGCAGCGGCAACAACGGCGGCAATAACAGCGGCAGCAACGGCAACGATGACGGCGTTGTTGATGCGGATTACGAAGTTGTCGACAACTGATCCCGATTACTCTGATAATAAACGGCGGTGCGGCGGATGATTCCGGCAGGTGCCGTTCAAAGAAAAATTGTTCCGCCGCAGATGCATAAAATAAAGCATTGGCGGCGGAACAAAATGAACAGACCAAGCGTAGGGGCGCGGCAGCTTCTGTCGAGCCCCGAAGGCTTGCATTGCTGCCGAAAGCTTTTTTCTGGATTCGGACGCAATGCAGGTTGAATTATTATTTCATGGGGGAGCACCATGGCAGAAAAAAGAGATTATTATGAGGTTCTCGGCGTTGAAAAAACGGCGAGCGATGACGAAATAAAATCCGCTTACAGAAAACTTGCAAAAAAGTATCACCCGGATCTGAATCCGAACAACAAAGAAGCGGAAGTTAAATTTAAAGAAGCAAACGAAGCATATGAAGTCCTTTCCGATAAGGACAAGCGTGCGAAATACGACCAGTTCGGGCATGCGGCGTTTGATCCTTCGGCGGGTGCTTACGGCGGCGGCTTCAACGGCTTTTCGGGTGCGGGCTTCACGGGCTCCTTCACAGGATTTGACGATATTTTGAATTCAATGTTCGGAGGCGGTTTCGGCGGAAGAAGCAGGAGCGCGCGTGCAGATGCGCCGATGCAGGGCGAGGATTTGCGCTACTCTTTGACGATAACGTTTGAGGAGGCGGCATTCGGCTGCAAAAAGGAAATTTCGTACAGACGCGAAGAAAAATGCGCCACATGCGGCGGCAGCGGAGCAAAACCCGGAACAAGTAAAAAAACCTGTACACGCTGCAACGGCACCGGCCAGATTCGAGTTCAGCAAAATACAATGCTGGGCACGATGCAGAGTGTTCATCCCTGTGATGTCTGCGGCGGTACGGGCAAGATTATTGAACAGCCCTGCGAAACCTGCCGCGGCAAGGGCAGAGTGAGCAACGCCATGAAGGTTGTTGTTACAATCCCCGCAGGCATTGATGACGGGCAGAGTATTCGCCTTGGCGGGAAAGGTGAAGCGGGTTATAACGGAGGTCCGGACGGCGATTTGCTTGTGACGATTCGCGTGAAGAGCAGCAAACAGTTTGTGCGTGACGGCTATAACCTGTACACAAACCTTACAATTCCCGTAACGACCGCTGTTCTCGGCGGCGAGGTTACTGTTCCCACTCTTTCAGGCGAGTTGAAATATAACATTCCCGAAGGAACCCAAAGCGGAACAACATTCCGTATGCGAGAGCAGGGCATACAGAAGCTGCGCCTTCCCGGCAAGGGTGACCTTTATGTAAATGTCACCGTTGAAATTCCCAAAAAACTTACATCGGAACAGCGCGAGTTGTTCGAGAAGCTTGCGGAATCAATGGGCACAAGTGTTCCTGCCGGAAAAAAAAGGCGCGTACGGAAAAAATAATCAATAAGTTAACCATCAGTTAATAAGATAACTTTTTAAAATACAAACAGGGACGGGCAGTCGTTAAGAACTGTCCGTCCCTGTTTTTTGTTTGCCGATGCAGCAGACGTTTTCAGGTTAACCGTATGCTGTTATGCGGACTGCATTGCTTTGCGAATTATCAGGAGCGCGTCAACGGATGTTATATCGCCGCTGCCGTCAATATCGCAAATGCTGAAATCAAGACTGCCGGAAACGGGCGTTGCAATAATCCCAAGGGACATGCGAAGCACGGTGAGGGCGTCGGCAGAAGTTACAACACCGTCGCCGTCAACATCACCGAGAAGGCTGTATTCAGCGGTGACAGTGCGGTTTTCGGTAACGTTGACCAGGCTGCCGTTCCAACCGGTGAAAATATAACCATCATGCGCAGGTGCAGCAGGCGCAGTAACATTGCTGCCGTGTTCAACGGAGACTTCGGCGATTGCGGAGCCGTCGAGTCCGTCAACGAATGTAACAGTGTAAACATTGATTGAAAGCACAGCGTCAACCGTCAGGTCTTCGGCAGGCATGGTTTCGGGAACAACCCAACCGGAGAAAGTGTACCCTTCGGGTACGGTGTATTCGGGCACAGTGATTGCTGCACCGACAGCGTAGGTCTGTTCGGCATAGAACTCACCGTTGACGGTGTAGGTCAGCGTGTATTCGGGCAATGATGCGTTCACGGAACCGTTCGTTGTATGAACCTCAATATCGGTGACTGTGCCGCCGACAGGAAGATTAACAAATCTGTTCACATCAACGTTGACAGGAGTTGTGCCGGAGAACTCGGGGTTTACGGTCGCCTTAACGGTGAGCAGAACATTTTCATCTATGCCGTTGCCCGTCATGGGAGCGTCCGCACAGAGTGCGCCGACATAAATCGTGCCGGGCGTTGTGGTGAAGTCGATAACGTTCATGGAAGTGTTTTCGAGAATTGCACCGGGAACGACTTCATTAACGGTCAATTTTGTGCTGTCGTATCCGATATGCATTTCAAGGGTGTGCGCCTCAAACTTGCCGCTGACGGTGACGGGAATCTCGACCTGCTGACCGGAAAGCGCGATGATTTCGGGTGCAGAGAAAGATGCCGAAACGGGAAGTTCTTCAATGAGGATGCGGAGTGTTTCTTCGGCCGCGGTGAGAACATCATAATTGCTGACAAGGGCTTGCTGTTCGACAGTCAGAGCATCATATGCCTGCCTTGCCTCCGCAATTGCAGAAGCGCTTTCAAGGCTCACCTCTCCGATTGCGGAAATCTTTGCTATAACATCGCGAACGGGGGCATTCTGCTGATATTCGTCTTCAAGCTGCTGCAGAACCGCTGCGGCAGCATTTACGTCTTCCTGACTTGCATAAATCGCGGTTGCGGCATTCATGGCAGAGTCCGGAATTTCGATGCCGTGTTCGTTAAGCGTTGCGATAAGCGTGCTGAGCCTATCTTTGTTTGCAACGGGGTAGAAGGATGTGTTGTCACTGCCGCCCATTGCATAACCGCCGCCGATATCGCTGCCGTAGGCAACGGTGAACTGAACGCGGACAACATCGCCGTCGGACAGATATGAATCTGAAAAGCCGACATTGGGGAACACATTGTTAAGACAGTACATCCAGCCGGAAGCATAGCAATAGTCGAATTCGCCGAGTTCGTTTTCACTGTATCGGTCTTCAAGCGTTATGCCCCAAGACGAAAGCGCATCAACAAGTTCTGCGGGAGCGTTGACGGGAGAGACGGGGATATTGGGAATCGTGCCGTCCTTAATTGTTGCAAGATAGAAACCGCCTTCAACGCTGCCGGTATGGGATTCGGTGAATCCAAAGCGGTTAAGCACACGCATCAGTACCGCGGCAGCGCAGTCACCGGCATAAATATCGGTAAGCACGGGTTCAACGATGTAGCCTTCACCGAGGGAGAATGCTTCAATGCTGAAGATCGCCTGACCGACGTATTCGCCGTCTTCTGCGGGCTGATAGGTAATAGTGTATGTCAACTCAGCATCGCCTGCGGAAACAACGACGGTGTTTTCACCTTCAACAGTAAAGTTCAAAGTGAAGCTCGTCTGCGTTGCATCGTCCCAAGTGGGGGAGAGTGCATCGCCGTTGAAAGTTGCGGTCGGAGTGACCTTGTTGCCGTCGCCGTCCTTTGCAATAACAAAGAACGTGCGTTTTGCTGTCTTCTGGATTATTCCGTCAGACAGGGTTGTTTCAATGCTGTAATTGCTTTTCACAGCATCGGTTAAGGTTGCTGCGCCTGCAAAACTCATCGGGATGATTCCGATAAGAAGTGCGAGTGCAAGAAGGAAGGACAGAATTTTTTTCATTTTCTTTTCCCTTTCGTTTTATTTTAAACGGCCGGAGATGAATCACAGTCCGTTTAATTCTGTCGGAGCTTTATCCCGGAAGTTCATCATGATGATGTTCCGCCGGGATAAAGCTTGGTCTTTTCTGCGTTAAAGCAGATTATTCAATGCCCATTGCTTTGCGGAAAACGAGCAGTGCGTCAATGGATGTGATTGCGCCGTCGCCGTCCATATCGCAGATGATGCGCTCCGTTTCGTTTGCGGGAATGATTCCGAGAGCGATGCGAAGCATCAACAGAGAATCGGCAGTGTCAAGGCTGCCGCTCCCGTTTGCGTCACCGCGAAGCATAAGCGCTGCGTCAATGGTGATATTCTCTGCCGGCATGGTTTCGGGAACGTCCCAACCGAAGAACACAAATCCTTCTTCAGGATTGTACTCAGGTGCATTGACTGCATCGCCCGCTTCATAAGTCTGTTCTGCATAGAATTCACCGTTGACGGTATAGGTGACGGTGAATGTGGGCTGCGCTGCGTTAATAACAAGGTTGATAACGCCGTCAGGTGCGTGGTACTCGGTTCCGGGAACACCGTCCCTGTTCTGATACATAAGCGAGGGATGGGAAATGATGAACATATTATCCTCGGAAGTCAACGGAGCCGTTGAATAAACAGCATAGGCAGTTATATCCCGCACCGTACCGTTTGCATAATGCGCAAGCACCTGCATTCCCGTCGGATCAAAGGTTTCGCCGATGGCATAGACGGTTTTATCGGGCAGTTTGGCAATTTCAATGCGATCAACAATGCTTCCGACTGCCATCAGGTAAGCGGAATCGTTTTTGAAATAAATGGTTCCGTCGGCATCGATAATCGGGCTGCAAATCGCATACTGAGCCTGCGCCCCGTCGGGAGTGAACAAAACGGGAGCACAATCGTATGTTGTGCCCTGATATTCCTCCTGCACGACGGCGGAAGGTTCAGTCTGACCGGGTCTGTCTGCAATGACGCGAAGCATACCGGGAGTGAAGTTATCAAAGAAATAGACGTAAACAGTGTCGTCATCACCTGCATATGCAGTGGTAAGGACGCCGCTTGTCTGCGGATAACCCTTTGTGCGTACCGTATATGCAATGCTCATGCTTTCAAGGTCAATAACCGTGATGTTGTGTCCGGAGTATGCGCCGAATTGGGATGTTCCGGAAACACCGACATAGGCCCTGCCGTTGTAAACCGTCGGAGTGCAGGTACTCATGGCGGGGTTTGATGGGTCATCCGCATAGTTGAACAGCTTTACAAAGCTGAGCGAACCCTCGGTGAAGCTGCCGTCCGCTTCAACATGAACAGCATAGAAATAGCCGCCCTTGGTTGTGAAATAAGCTGTACCGGAGGGGTTTGTACCGTTTTCCTCATCGGGAACGAAAGTGACGCTGCTGCGTGCATCCCCGGGGTGAGGAAGGGTGATACTGCCGAGAACCGAACCGGAGGTTGGGTTCAGCGAAACTATCCTTGCGTGGCCGTCGGTGTAGCCGCTTTCGCCGTCATCAGTGTCAATGAGAACAAATTCATCGCACACATATGCGCCTGCCCAATAGAAGCCGCCCTTTGAAACATATCTCCAGGAAGCATACTTTGTTTCGTTGCCGACATCGGGATCTTCGTCAGTTGCCGAAACGCATACGAAACTTGCATCGCCTGTTTCGCTCTTCCAAAAACCGGTGTAAATATAGCCGTCATGGTAAACGATCGGGCAGTTCGGCTGTCCGCCGTTTGAATCCGTGAAGAGCCAAAGAGAATCGAGAGTGACGGCATCGAACGCCTGAATTCTGCCGTTGGACAGCCCGACAAATATCATGCCGTCCGCATAGGTGGGAGAATTAATCGCGAAACTCGAACTCGCCGCCATGGACTTTGTGACAAGTGCCTCACCGCTCGTTTTATCAATTTTGTAGATATTGGTTCCTGCATAGACGTACAGAAAATCATCAACAATGATGGGGCAGCTGCATGCATTTGAGCCGTAACCGCTGCCGAACTGAGTTGCCCAATACAGCACGGAGTCGTTGGCGATCGTCGGTATGGGGTAGTCAACAACGCCGTTGTTAAACCGGTTGGCGCGGAAAGTAGGCCACTGAGCGTCAAGATTCGGGTCAAGATTCGGATTCGGTTCGGCAGCCGTCAAAACAGCATTGATTTCAATGACTTCATCACTCTGAACAGGGATATAATTCGATTCATGAATGCCTGCAAAGCCGGCCTTTGTAACGGTGTAAGCATAACTTTCACCGGGGATAAGACTGTAGGTGCCGTCCTCGTTTTTAGGTACGGAAAGGCTCGTGCTGTTTGCAATAACAAAGGTTATCGCATCCGCAGGTTCCGTTACAAAGCGCACCGGTGTGGGCGCTGTCTTGACAAGATGAAGCGTATAGGTGCTTTGCACGGAGGCATCGTCTTCGTGGCAGATGGTGACGGTGATGTCTTCACTGCTGAGCGCGGAATCAAGAGAAACGGAGACATTTGACGGGTCATCAAAACGTTCGCCGTTTACAAGCAGATAATAACCGCCCTTGTTGGGAGCAGTTTCGCTCGCGGTGCTCTTGAATGAAGCAGAAATAATAACTTCGGGAATACTCAACGCAATAGTTGCATAGTAGTCGGCCCTGTCTCTGTCATATTTAACAATGCTGCCGTTTTCATCGCGTAGCACAATATCGTTCACAATACCGTTCGCTTGGGTTTTTGCCGAAAGTGTACCGAGGCTCAACGCTCTTCTCGCAACGAACGTATACTCCTGATAGTATTCAACCGAATCAACGGTCTTTGTAAGTCGGAGTGTCATCGTATTTGCGTAACCGCAGTTGGATGCAACAAACTGACCGCAGGCAACCGCACCTGCAGCACTTTCAACCGTTGAATTAATTAACTTATCCACGGGAACACCGTTGGTTAAAGCAATGGAAGTCTGCTTGTCATACAATGCATGAATTTCATATGCATCATCATTGCATGTAGCCTTCATAAAGAAGGAGGAGTTTGCATCCGAAACGGTGAACATGTATTCGTGTTCGGCGGAAACAAAATCCCTGTCGAGGGGATAAACACGGGTATTTGCATTACCGACGTTACGCGCAGTGTATGCGCCGACGGCTGTGAGCTTGTCCGTGCTTTCGGGTTCGGAAACGGTAAAATCGGTGCCTTCCGCCGCCGTGAATCTTGCGGAAGTATGGAAATACCGGTTCTTTGTTGCGATACAGTCATATTCTTCACCCGGAGTGAGAGCGTATGTGTTGACATACACACCGTCAACAACTTCACCGCATACCAAAGGTTGAATCACACCGCCGGCGGCATTAACAATTTCTGCTTCGGTTCCGGCCGGGATGATGACGTTGACGTCGGTCGCCTGAAGGCGCGTAATGTTCAGCGTGTAGGAAAATGTTCTTGTGATGTTTTCTTCTGCATTCACGGTATATTCAACCGTAACATCGACAGCGGTGCTTTCGCCGATGCCTTTGAGGACAACCTCGCGCTGCGTATCATTGCCGTTCACGAGAATTCTGTAATCGGAAAGAACGGGGAAGGGTGAGATGACAACGCTTTCGGCAACGGTAGTGAGGGAGTATTCGCCTGTAAGGGGGGCAAATTCCATAGGAAGCCGTGTGCCGCTGCCGAAAACCTGAAGATCGGCAAGCGTCGGAATGCGCTCAAGATTGATTTCAAAGGACTGTATCTGAGTCTGTTCACCGACATAATAACGCGCTTCAATGTCAAAGCTGCGCTCAGTCATGCTGTTTTTTTCCCAAAGGTTCGTGAGCACTGTATAGCGGCTTTCCCAACCCTTGTTGTTTGCGGGAACGCTTCCGTCGGAATTATCCCTGCCGTTGATGTCAACATAGCAGGCATAAGTTTTAACGCTGTCTGAAGGAAGATCCGCGCCGCGCGTAAGGTACATATAGACATTGCCGTGGTTTGTGTCTTCAACTTTGTAGGTTGCGGTGTGAGTTCCGTAATCCTGCTCGCGTTCGTAAAGCTTCTCGAGTGCGCCGCTGTCGGCGTGGAAGATTATGTCTCCGAACCACTCGCCATAAGGAAGTGCAGCATCGATTGCGGAAGCAGAGTACTCTCCGCTTTCGGCATCGGGAGAAACGGTCACCCTGCCCTCAATGCGGTTGTGCCCGCCGTCGGAAACGGAATAGGTTGAAACACCTGCATAAGCCTGGGCGGTTGTTCCGCTGTAAATGCTCGCATTGCCGTAGGCGTCGGTAATGGTGATAACGGGGTTTTCAATTGTAATACCGTTTTGAGTAACATTAAAGACAACGTCGTATTTGTCGCCTTCGAGATATGCGGCATAATCCCGCATTGCGGAATCAAGCGCGGAGAAAAGCACCTGAGCCTGTTCTGCATTTGCATTGCGCAGGCCGCGCAGTGCATCGGCATAGGCAGTCTTTGCGGCGGGGTAGTTTAAAACGCCGTTGGCGGAATAATTGAAATCGCCCATAAGCGTTATAAGCGCAATCATTTCTTTTGAGGCAACCTCATTTTCGGCAAAACCTATTGCGGTTATGTCGGAAGCGGCCGCATCAAGATCGTATCCGCATTCACCGGTTGATTCGTCATAATCATAAAATCTGACGAAATTACCCCGAACACCGTCAATTGCGGTGATGAAGCCGCTTTCAATGCCGCTGAACGTGTGTCCGCTTGCTTGAAGAGCTTCTTTAACAGTTTGCCCGTGAGCGTAATCGACCCGAACGGGTTCGATTATCGTGGCAGTTGCGGTGGAAGCGGTGAGATAAAAGCTTCCGCCGGTTTGCAGCAGCTTTGCGGCAGCGGCGGATGCGGGAGCAAGGCACCCGAATGCCAACATGATGCAGAGCATTGCAGCAATGAGTCGTGTTGTTCTTTTCATTGAAAAACCTCCTTATGATTTAGTAATAAGCTGAATTGAATACAGCTTTTACTTATATATAAACACAGGCGATATATCTGTCGCGCAGCCGTCCGAAGAATGAGCGCGAACTCCTGTATTTGTCAACCTCTGATTCAATATACGTCTGCATATCTTCTTTTTGCTCAGCAGTCATTTTATGGTTGCTGAACACGGCTTCAGCGTTGAGCTCGGAATAGCGGGAATCAATTTTGCTGATATCAAGTCCGCATGCAGCCATGAACATGTTCAGGTAGCCGAACATAAGTGCAATGGCTTCGTTCGGTTCGGCATTGAGCATTTTTTTGAACGCTCGTCGAAATCGGATGCGGCGTACTGCAAGAAAAACAATCAGAGCCGCTGTGAGCAGAAGCAGAATCGGAATGAATGCCAAAATCAGTGCTTTTGCAAGCTTTGTACTGTTAATTCTGTTCAGATTCTTTTGCGGACGCGCGAGGCGGATATCGGGAAGGTTATCATTCTGATAAGTATCCTCCCTGTCGCCTGAAGAATCCGGTTCGTTCGGAGCTTCGGTGTTATCGGAAGGATCCGATGAATCGTCAGTCCTTCTGTCATTACCGGAAAAAGTCGAATCACTTCCTTCAAAACCCGGAGTTGTTTCAAACGGGATCCATCCGATACCGTCGAGATAGTATTCAGCCCATGCATGTGCATCCGCTTCGGTCAGAACAACACGCCCCGAAACACATCGCGCAGCAGCTGTTTCGGCATTGATATAATAGCCTTCGACATACCTTGACGGAACGCCGAAATATCTCAGCATAACGGCAGCACATGCTGCATAGTGAACGCTGTATCCGCGTTTACCGACCTGAAGAACGTATGCGGCAAAATCATTCGTTCCGCAGTCGGTTTTGACCGTTTCATCATAGGTAATGTTTTCCTTCAGCGCGCTTAAAACGAGCGGCAGAATATCCGAAAGGGCAAGCGCAGGCGGGGCTTCGCCGAAAATTTCGGCCATTGCAGCAGTTGCTTCGGGAGTGAGAAGCAAACTTGTTTCATACACAAACTGAGCATAGGCGCGTTCGTCGGACAAGTACTTTTCAACGGAATCCCCGTTTGTATCCTTCAGCATTCTGCGGAGCTGAGGCGCACTCGGCACGGAGCTGCATTCAACGCTGAAATCTCTTCCGGTATTGTTCTTTCGAATACATGCAGAATCTCCGATGCGGTCTTCATCAAGAAGCTTTCCCGCAGCAGCATTATACGGAAGATATAGATAACGTCTGCATGCTGAAATCAGTTCAATATCAACTTTGTTTTTTGCGCATGCATTTCCGCCGTCAGCTCCAACAGCGGCTGCTGCGGAACTCAATTGAGATTGGGCAAAAAAACCATCGGAATGAAGCCAGTAGAACAAGTCGTTGTATTTCGCAAGTTCTTTGTTCGGCAGCGATTCCCAGCTCGTTCCGGTGTAAACTTCTCCGACCATTCCGCGAAAATAACCGCTTTGTATTGCTTCGGATGTTACAGCAATTGCGGGGGTTTCGGAAGTATTGCGTGCGCGAAGGGGAGAGAGCCGTCCCTCGGGCATGGAATTTGTTGTTTCATCGTAAACTGCACGGTGCAGCCAAATACCGAGGCTGCTGTTGAGTGCATTCAGCCTGCTGTTCGAACAGAAACTGCGCATGGGCAGAGAACCCAGTAAGACTGCCGAAGCAAGAAGCAGCGGAACGACGGCACAAGTGAGCTTTGCGCCCTTTTTTTGAAAATGCGGAACGGAGAGACTTCCCGCAGCAAGATGTGTTATTCCGCTTGCAATTATTAAAACCGCACCGACAGGTGATTGTGCAATGCCGCTTGCGGAAAGTACCGTGCCGAACAGAATAACTGCGTATGCAGCAATGCGTCTTCCGGAAGAAAACAGTTTGGCTGATGCTGCTGAAATAATGCTGCAAAGCAGAATAAGGAACGGCCATGTATCGGCAGGTTCGGATTGCACATCGAGATGGATTTTTCCTGTCAGCTTTATTAAAAGCGCAATGCAGTCATTAGTGAGTGCATCAAGTCCGCTGCGTATGCTCCCAAAAAAGAGTATGGAAAACAGGAAAACTGCGGCACAGTATAAAGACACTGCAACGGTTCCCCTCTTTCCGCAAAAAAGAAGTATGAGCACGCAGATTATCGGAGCTTCAAACGCGGTAACCGTAAACGCCGAAACGCTGAGCGACTTAAAAATCGAAAACAGCAGGATGTTGAAGCCGAGTGTGAACATAACCGAACAGAGCAATGCTCTGGAAAAATCCCAGAAGCTTCGACAACATGCGCTTTTGGACTGCTTAATATGCAATTCGTCTCTTTTTTCTCTTTTAATCATTCAACTCAACCACAAATTTTATAATACGAAACCGGTTTAAAGGTCAACATCGGACAGTTCTTCAGCATAATTGTCTGAAGAGAATGCCGTAAACGTACCGTTGTCGCCCGCACGGCAGAGGAGCCGCTTTGTGTTTGCACCGGCGCAAAACTCCGCAGCAGAGTCTGAGAACTCTTTGCCGATAAACACGATTTTTCCGTATCCGCAGGCGCCGCGTTCCCTGACATATGCTGCGAAGGCGCTTTCCGAGGGTTCGCATTCGATAAGCCATTCGGCCGCAGAGGGAAGCTCATCGGAAGCATTCACGTCGATAAACTCAATTTGGCCGCATTGCGGGCGTGCAAGTGTAAATGCGGTCCCGGAGTCCGACAGTGCGGAACAGACAGAGACTGCAACGTCACTGATTGCATCGCATTCAGCGGCTGTACATCCGGATACGTCCATGCAGATAAGCAGTGAACGTACTATCGGAAAGCTTGCGTCGCGCACGATGAGGTCATCGAATTTACAGGAGGCCTTCCAATGCACCTGTTTTAAGGAATCACCCTGTTCGTACGGACGGAGTTGAAAAACTTCGGAATGATCCGAACCGCGTTTGCCGGGTGCATAATCGCTGCTGTCTATGTCATGAGAGAATGCATCGTTTCTGATGGCGTCAATATCGAACACTGTCGGTATAAATAAACATTTTGCATCCGATCGCAGGGAAGAGCTGCTGCGTATTCTTTTAAAAAACAGTCCGAAGCAATCGGTAAGCTCTGTTCGCAGGATCTGCGGTGAAACGCTGCCGCAATGCATCGATTTTACAGAAAACCCGGTTCGGCTTTCAGAAAGTGCAGGGACGCTGCAACGAATGACCGAAATGCGGTTTTCTCCGTTAAGCTTGTTTTGCAAAATCAGAGTACAGCGCACGAACGGCAGCGGAATGATACTGTCATTGCGAAGAACAATTTCACAACGACAGCTTTCCCCGCGGGGACAGGAGGAAGAAGCTTTAACGGCAAATTCAACTTTCGAAGCGGCGAAACAGTTGAACGCAAAGCAAAGCGGGGGAATAAGCAGCACTGCTGCAAGCGGGAACAAAACAGCAAGTGACGGAAGCTTTAATGCGGTGATTGTGCAGCAGAAAAGAATCGACAGATACAGAACCGCAGCTGCAATGCGCCGCAGTGTGCAGCTTTGTGCAAAATCTTTTTTTACTGCAAAATCATCATCGATCCCCGCTGCTTTCTTTTCTTCGGGTTTGGGGTTATGCTTCATCTGCGTTTAAAATCCTTGACTCCCGGTTTTTTGTGTTCGGAAACAATTTCATCGGCAACATCCGTTTCGGTATACCCGCGCATTCGCGCTTTTGTGTTCAGAACAAGTCTGTGTGCACATACATCGCGGAAAACTGCGGCAACATCGTCCGCCGTAACATAGTCGCGGCGGGAAAGATAAGCATATGCTTTTGCGGCACGGCTCACCGCCAACGCACCGCGGGGGCTGATTCCGAACTGAACCGATTCGTGATGCCGCGTCTGCTCGGCAAGTTCGGCTATGTATTCGTAAACTTCATCGCATATGAATGTTTGTCGAACAACGTCGATTGTTTGCACCAGTTCATTGGCTGAGCATACGGCTTTTACATCGTCAAGCGGGTCGGAACGGTGTCTGTCCCGCAGTATCTCAACTTGACTTTTAATATCGGGATAACCCATGCTCAATTTGAACATGAACCTGTCCAGCTGAGAAACGGGCAGCAGCTGCGTTCCTGCCGACCCGATCGGATTTTCGGTTGCAAGAACGATGAACGGGGACGGAAGTTTATGGGTTGTTCCGTCAACTGTAACTTTTCCTTCCTCCATTGCTTCAAGCAGAGCGGATTGGGTTTTGCTTGAGGTGCGGTTGATTTCATCTGCAACAAGAAGATTTGTCATAACCGCTCCGGGCTTATACACAAAGTCGGAATTTGACTTTTCGAAAACCGAAAAGCCTGTCACATCGGAAGGCATTGTGTCCGGTGTGAACTGAATACGTTTGCAGTCAAGTCCGAGTGCCTTTGAAAAAGCAAGTGCAAGGCTTGTTTTTCCAACGCCGGGAACATCTTCCAGCAGTATGTGTCCCTGTGCAAGAATTGCAGTCAAAACCTTTTCGATAATTTCGTCTTTTCCGACGATAACTTTTTTGATTTCAGATTTAATGTTGTCTGTCAGCATTTGTAATCACCGTTTAGCATTAATTAATATTTTCGTCGTGCAGACAATATCAGGCTTTAGACTTTGAAAAATCATACAGCCTGCCGAGCTTATGATCAGCTTTATACAATGCGATATGCGCAAGCATCGCCTGCTCCGTGGACATAAGGTTTCCTTCCGAATCGTTCGCAGAGTGCCTGTACACGCTGCCGGGAAGAAGAAAACTCTGCATTCCGTCAACAATGTTTTTACCGCCGCGCATGAAACGTTCATCGGTGCGTGGGTCGATACCAAGTGAACAGAGTGCAATAATAACCTGAGCTGTCGACTCGGTGTTTTCTGCACCATACGAGCAGAATGTGCAGTTTTCTTTCATTACAGCGGCAAGCCGTGCCAATGCACGGTCAACAGTGCGGGAGATCTCGCCGGGGGATATACCGACGGAAAGTGCGTTCTGACTTCCGCAGTACGGGGCAAGAGCTTGAAGTGCCATTGCGGTTATATCAATGTCAAATGTACCTTTATCAAGCCCAAACCCTCCGCCGGGTTCTTCGGCAGCAAGAATTTCTTTAATGATGCCCGTTCGGGTATACCTGCTTCCGTCAGGAACCGCATAACTTTCGGAATCAAGGGTTATCAGTGCAAAAATGTATGCGTTCAGTCCTTGCGCGCCGAGTTCGCCGGGGTAGTTGTAGGTTCCGAACTCAATAAGATTCACCGGTTCTCCGTTTTTATCCTCCGAAAATGCTGCCGGGTCACCGCCAAGTGCGAGCACCGTAAGAGCAATTCGGTGGTAGTCGGTTGCTCTGCCGAGGGATGAATCTTCGCCGAGTTTATTTTTTACATAAGCTTCAAGCGCGTGCAGGTAGGCTGTATAGCTATCCTCCGCACCGCCGACAGCGCATGCCAAGGCTGCCCAGTCGCAAACGGAAGAACCGGCAGGGAATTCATCCGACGCATTAAGCAGACAGTCGCCTTCTTCAACTCCTGCAAGTTTCTTCATGCCCTGCGCAATCTGAAGAATGCGTTCGGACATGGGAGGCTGTACTCGTTCTTTATGCGGAGCTGCACTGCATGCTGCAAATGTGAGCAAAAACGCAAGCAGCAGGCTCAGAATTGATTTAATCTTTAATGTCATTATTTATCGCCTTTCTTTTTAAACCGGAATTTTCGGGTGAGCCCGCAGTACCAATGCAGATTTGCGGCACAAGCGTATGCGTCAGCATAAATGCGCTTTGGCCGGGACTTCCTGCGGGAAGCACTTCGCGGTAAATGTCATGGCATTTTGAGCAGCGGTACTCAATGAAACCATCCTCATCGTCAGTGGGTTCGACACGCTGAATGATTTCATAATCGTGCTCAAGCTGAATGAATCCTCCGTCAATCCAAAGCCCGCAGTAACTTGAAAGTGAGCCTTCGGAGCCGCCGGAACCGGTTGCGTCATATCCGCCGATATCCTTGCCGAGAGCAAGTGTAAACCGCAGACAGAGTTCGTCACCGTTGATTGGATAGTATTCGGAAAGTCCGATTCCCGGGTACATGCCGTTGATACAGTACATCCAACCGGAACCCCGCGTGAAGTCGAATTCTCCGATGCTGTCTCGGTCATGCTGGTCCGTAAGAGTTATGCCGTCACGGAGTATCAGCTCCCAGAGTTCCGGAGGAATATCAACGCTGTATGCAATATCGCCCCACACGATGCGCCGCAGATAGAAATTCAGCCTCGGTGTTCCGCTGAATTGCGCTTCAATGCCATAGTCCTCAAACAGGCGCAGCAGCACTTCGGCAGCGTTTTCGCCTTCATGAACGGTATAATCATCATCAATAATGATGCCGAGCCCGAGGGTGGTTGCATCTATTGAAATATGGATGCTTCCGTTTTCATCTCCTTCACCGACGCGATGATAGGGCAGAATGAGTTTCCGGAAAGTTGAGTTCCCTTCATCATCCCATGCAAGTATAGTAACAACATGGTCGATGTCGTCTCCGACATTCGGCGGAGTCAGCACAAGGTGATATTCAAACACCGTGCTGCCGGTCGGATTCGTTTGAACAACACCGTCAAGGGTAACAACGATATGGTTTGCGTATATAACATTGCCTTCCCAAGTGCGTGCAGCAACTCTGAGCAGGAAACGACTGCTTGTGATCACACTGTCGTCGCCGTCGCGGTTTGTTGTTATCACCGGCGGATGTTCACCGACAACAGGATTGTCTTCATCGGCAGGCTGATTGCGGTAGGTGATATAAAAGCGCACAGCACCGCCGCAAAGTTCACTTCCGCGATAGAGATACATTGTGATTATGTACTCATTGTTTATCGACAACACCGGACGAAAATAACTCTGCTCATCCGGGTGAAGCAATTCACCGTTGTTCACGTTGTCGTAACGGCCTTTAATATAAACTTTAAGTGAAAGATTATCTCCCCCGGCAGAGTTTACCGTTCCGACGCGGTTGACGCAACCCACTCCCCCCTCTTCCATCAGCTTGAAGGTCTTGTTG
>ERZ824488.1185-NODE-1185-length-30294-cov-11.062105_pt1 | contig 30294 bp, 28 predicted proteins | sample MGYA00519936_ERZ824488 | MGnify/ENA primary metagenome ERZ824488 (study PRJEB31778, sample SAMEA3449153) | human gut metagenome | biome: human gut; feature: human-associated habitat; material: faeces | place: United Kingdom | collected 2010/2012 ... | reverse complement strand
AGGTTTGCTCGGCTTTTCGCCTGCGAAAAACGACGCAAACTCCGCGCAGCGGAAAGAAAAAGGCTATGCACGTTTCGGGAAGTACCCTGTTTGCCCAGCAAACACTTTCCGCACTACGCAACTCGAATCAAAAAGCACTACAAGAACAATCGCCGCATCTGCCGGTGCGACGTCATTATAGATATATTATGTAAAAGCATTAAAAGAAAGGATCTTTCCCATGGAAACAATAGCACAGTTTTTCCAGGACATCAACCCGTGGGGAGCGACCGGAGCGATAGGTACGTTCTGGGCAATAGTTCCTCCCATTGTCGCGATAGCGCTTGCGCTGATAACAAAGGAAGTTTACATCTCCCTTTTCGTCGGCGTTGCGGTAGGCGCGCTTCTTTACAATCCCGCCAAGATATTTGAGACTATCTTCGGCATTATGGGAGACAGCATAGGCGGCAACGTCAATATATGTATCTTCCTTGTATTTTTAGGCATAATCGTTGCGCTTGTCACCAAGTCCGGTGCTTCAAAGGCATACGGCAATTGGGCGGCGAGGGCGATAAAATCCAAGCGCGGCGCGCTTTATGCAACGTCGGGGCTCGGAGTGCTTATCTTTGTTGACGACTATTTCAACTGTCTTACCGTCGGCACGGTTATGTCCCCCGTTACGGACAGACACAAGATCTCCCGCGCAAAACTTGCGTACATCATCGACGCAACGGCGGCTCCCGTATGTATAATCGCACCCATTTCAAGCTGGGCGGCGGCGGTAAGTTCTTCTCTTCCCGATGGCACGGACGTTGACGGTTTCAGCCTGTTTTTGCACACCATTCCGTTCAACTTCTATGCGCTGCTTACCATTCTGATGATAATTCTGATGATAGCGCTGAACTTCGATTTCGGGCCGATGAAAAAAGCGGAAATTGCGCAGAATCCCCCGCTCAAAGTGCTTGACGAGACCGAGACCGCAGAGAAAAAGACAAAGGGCAAGGTTATCGACCTTATCCTTCCCATCGCGGTGCTCATTGTTACCTGCATTGCGGCAATGCTTTACACAGGCGGCATTTTTGACAAGACAAAATCTTACACGGCGGAAGCAGGAACTTCTTACACGATTTCCGACGACGCACCCATTTCCGTATACGTAAGCATTCCCGAACAGGGCGAAAACACGTCCGAAAGCACTTATGCGGACATCAAGGGTCTGTTCGCAAACGGTCTTACCGCGAAAGGCGCAATGGATCTCGGCACGCTTTCTTCCGATATGCTGGAAGACGGTAAAATAACGGGCGAAGACGGTGCAACCGTAACGCTTCCCGCAGATTTCGAGATAGCGGACACCGACGCATACATCGACGCGATGATAGCTTACTACGAAACGCAGGGCTACACGGATCTGACAAAAGAGAAGCTCGGCGTTGTTGACGGCACGGTGATCTCCGTCAAACTGACGGCTGACGCGGAAGCCACGATAGCAAAAGGCACGGCTGTAACCGTGGGCAAAGCGGACATTTCGACATGGGAACTGCTCACGTCCTCTTTCGGCGACTGCAACTCTTCCCTTTCGCTCGTTCTCGGTTCTATCATAACCATACTTTTCATTTTCGTTCTTTATATGTCCCGCCGCATTCTCACCTACAAGCAGTTTGCGGACAGCATAGTTGACGGCTTCAAAGCCATGGTTCCCGCCATTGCCATCCTTGCGCTTGCGTGGACGCTCGGCGGAATCTGCAACAACGGCTACCTCAACGCGGGTCAATTTGTAAAGACCGTTGTTGAAACTTACAGCATTCCCATATCCATTCTTCCCGCGATATTCTTCCTTATCTCCGTAGGTCTTGCGTTCGCAACGGGAACTTCGTGGGGTACGTTCGGAATACTTATCCCGATAATCTTCACCGTTCTTAACGGCACGATAGACTTCTCAACCGACCACGGCTTTGAGCAGCTCGCGTTCGTTATCTCCGCGGTTCTTGCGGGTGCTGTATGCGGCGACCACATCTCGCCCATTTCGGACACGACGATACTTTCCTCCACGGGTGCGCGTTGCAACCACCTCGAACACGTTTCGACGCAGATCCCGTATGCCATGGTCGTTGCGGGTTCGTGCCTTGTGGGCTACGTTCTCGGCGGCGTGCTGGACAACGGATATATCGGTCTTGCCATCGGCGCGGCGGTACTGCTTGTTGCCATTGCGGTTCTCTACTTCTGCAACAGAAGCAAACAGCCCGTGCTTGTAACGGCTGACGGTGCGGCAGTGGACACACAGAGCGACGCAGAAACGGCAGACACAGTTACTGCCGACGTTGCTGCGGAAACCGAGACCGTAACGACCGAAACGGCTGCCGCCACGGAAGAAGCTCCCGCGCCCGAAACGGAGACCGAAACGGTTGAGACCGTTGAGGAAACCGTACAGGAAAGCGACGAGCAGTAATTTCCGACGATTCGCAAACACAAATATAAAAATTTCGACCGTTCCGTAAAAAACGCGGAACGGTCGAATTTTAAATTTATCGACGAAGGATTTTGGGGTATTTCGGCGAAGGATTTTGAGGCATTTCGGCGAAGACATTTGCGATATAAAATAAACTGCGACCCGAATCGCACGAAAATTCAACTTCTTCTCCGACGAAAATATGCGGCTTGAACAGAAAACAGACGGCTGAAACACAGTCCGAGTTTTCGGAATCAGCCGACGCGCGCCCTTGATGTCTATGTTTTAGAAATGCGCGGCGAGAACGCAAATAAAAGTCCCCCGGGCAGACATTTTCAGTCTGCTCGGGGGTTTTATGTATTTAAAAAAATGTTGGCTCCGTTTTCGGCCGAATATACCTTGTTCAGGTCAAACATCATCAACCTGATTCTTTATCTTCATATTTATATATCCTTTTGTTTACCCTTACGCTCTTTGACAAGTCCGACATAATAAAGGACGAGAAAGACCGCGACGGCGGCGGCGTAAATAAACGAGGGCACGGTCTGCCACGTAAAATCAACGCCGAAAAGGATAACTCGGAACAGGTAGTAAAAGAACATAACAAAGTCCGCAAGCACGGGCACGGCGATAACGGCAGGCAGCCACGCGGAGCGCATTTTGACGCCCTTTGCGCCGAAGAAATACAGCAGCAGCAAAACCGCGGAAGCGAGCAGCAGAGGAAAACTGCCTGTCATACCGAGCAGTAAAAACATGGTGGCTACAAAGTTCGCACCCGGAATAAAGAATGTTGTGCTGACAAAAGAAAGCATAACGAGCGAGCCGACGGAAGCGACTATCGCCCACCATGAAAGATATCGGAGAATGTTGTCTGTTTTGGACATAATATATCCCCTTTCATTATCTGTGAAGCACATTTGTGCATAGGCTGCAAAAAACCTATCTGTTTGGGCGTGCAATAAGCGCTGCGCCGTTAACCTATGCTGAGACCGCCGAAATACTTGTTGTATTCTTCATCGGTCAGATACAGCGTGCTTTTCAGGTTTGCAAGCACCTGCGCAATGCGGCTGCCGCCGTAACTGAGACCGCCCAGCCCCTCGATTGAACCGCTGTCGCTTACGGTGCGGCGAAGCACATCGACTTCGTATTTCCAGTTGTCGAACGAAAGATTCCAGCGTTTGCAGTGACGCTCCATTTCGGGAAGAGATTCTTCATAAAGGTCGTTTATCTTTGCAAGCACCGTATCTGCGGAAAGCGCCGACGAAAACAGTTCGGACATACGCGAAAGATACAAAGCGCGGCAGTCGGGATTTTTCAGCAGATTTCGGATAAGAGTGTTGCTGATAAAGTGATATCCGCTTTCGACGGTGCGCGCAACGGAATCTCCGAGTTCACGGAACGCGTAATCCTGGTCGTAGAATATCCACCGCCACTTGCCGTCCGAGCCCTCGGCATCGCTCTTGTAATACTTGATATTGTGCAGGTCGTAGTTGCCGCTGTAAGCCTGAAAAATCTTGAAATCTATGTAATTCTGAATATCTATCCGAGAGCAGACGTAATCATAATTTTCTTTGAGCGTCATGTCGTGCGTCTCTACAAAATATATCAGCGACGCATAGCCTTCGTCAGTATCGCCCATAATGACTTCACCGTTGCGGTAAAGCATGGTGAAAGAATCGGGACCGTAATTCTCATGCTGCGCAAGGAAGTTCTCGTCAACTTTTTCACGGATATAGTAAACGCCCCAATACTGTCCGTTCAGATAAAGCACGCAGGCGCGGTATGCCTGTGAAAGCAAGGTGCTGGAACTGTCCGTGACAAGCGATGTAAACAGTTCGTCGCGAAAGCGTGAACGGTAACTGTCCTGCGAACCGCAGCGCAAAACAAGCGCGTCAAAAACCGACATATCCGAATACTGCTCAAACATTTTGTAATGCAGTTCGGACGTTCCGTATTTCTTCTTAAATTTTATCTGAAACGGCTTCTGGTCGTATGCTCTGCCGTAGTTGCCGAACATTTTTATGCCGCAGTCAAGCGAAAACCCGTCTTCCCCGTCCGCAAAAAACGCTACATGCGCGTCACGCTCCCAGTCCTGCCAGAAATTTGCGCCTTTATGCGGAAACTCGTATGTGTAACCCGGACCGTCGGCGTAAATGCCCGTGTAATAATCAAAAAGGTCGTCGGGGTCTGCCGAAAGACTGATAACGGGCAGCGTGTGATTTTCGTTGACGATGTAACTCAGCGTCACCACCGCAGACGGCAGTTTTCCTTTTTCGTATGCCACAGCCTTGACAACGGTAGTCTTGTCCAGCGTCAGTTCGCCGAGGTACTGCGTGCTTGTATATGTCGGCTCGGTGCAGTCGGTCGTATAGTAAACCGTCGCGTCTCCGAAAGCGGACAACGCGACTTTGACGTTCGCTACATTGTTGTAAACGCCCTCCGCCGTGTCGGTAAAGGGTGCTGACGAAACCTGTCTTATACCCATACCGTTGACATAGCCGGGCGTGGGCTGGCTCAAATTGTAGAAGCCGTTGCCGAGACTTGAACGACCGAACGAATAACCTGCCCTGATATTTGAGAAGTATACGCTGTCAACGACCGTGTCATTCTTTGAGAGGAACAGTTCTTCTCCGTCGTTGTCTATCTTGAAATTCGCGTGAATATAACTCGACGTCGAAAGCGTTTCGTCGCCCGAACACATAACAAGAGCGTATTCGCCGGGGCGAAGCGTCCGCTGCGGCAGCGTGAACGCGCCGAGATCGGAGAGTTCTTTTGAAAGAGTATATTCGGAAAGGTCTATATCCGCGTCGGAAGCGTTGTAAAGTTCTATCCAGTCGTAATATCTGCCGCCGTTATGCGCGCAGTATTTCTCGTTGCCGACCATGACCTCGTTGATAATAAGCCCGCTCGGCATTTTCAGCGTTTCGGCATATTTTTCATAGCCGTCAACCGTATTTGCAAAGCCGGGAGTCTGCCACGGCGTTGCGGTAAAGTTGCCGTTTTCGTCGTCGGCGTAGGACTCATTCGTCTCAACGCCCGAATATTCCACATGGTCAACTATCCCGCCGTCGGGACGCGCAAGCACCACGGTTCCGCTCTTTGAAGACAGCACAAAATCGGCGTGTATCTCGTCGCCCTTTTCAACGTCTCTGCCCGAGCAGAAAACATATATGTAACCTCCCGCTTCGACCGTCACATCGGGGAACGACCATGCGTAAGGCTCTTCCGAACTGTCGGAAAGTTTGTAGCCTTTCAGATTGACTTCCGTATCCGACGTGTTGTGAAGTTCTATCCAGTCGGACGTCTCACCGAAAGAATCGGTAAGCCCGATATGGTTTTTCGGAGCTATTTCGCTTATCTTTATCGGGTCGCCGTCCACATAAAGCGACGCAAGGTAATTTGCCCTGCCCTCTTCCGTGTTCGGGAAAAGCGGAGTCGGGTCGCCGCCGATCTCAAAGGAAGAACCCTCTTTGACGCGGTACATCGTCTTGCCTCTGTCCAACGCCTCGGTTTTAAGAGCATCTATCGTTTTGCCCGAAGACGCCAAAAGCGTCAGTTCCTCGCCGCCCTTTTTGGAAAGACGGAACGTGGCGTAAACTTCGCCCACTCTGCCCGAGTCTCCCGCTCTGCCCGCGCAGAACACAAGCGCGTACCCTTTTGCGGGGATCACCGTTCCGCTCGGTATCGTCCACACCGCAGCGGCGGAATCAAGCCCGAAACCGAAGCCCGAAACGTCAACCGCTTCGTCGGTCGGGTTGCAAAGTTCTATCCAATCGTAAAATTCACCGTCTGGCGCGGGCACACTCGAAGAATTCGAAGTCATTATTTCGCTGATGTAAACGCGGCTGCCGGTAACGGTCTTTCTCGTCAGAACAGATGCGCACAGCGTAAAAATCACACACACCGCAATAAACGCGGCAAACGCGCCGATTATCGGGACAAAACGCTTTTTGACGTTTTCGTCCGCACCTCCCGCGTTGAGTTCGCTGCCCGAAAACGCGGGGAACGTTTTTGATTTATTCTTATCTCCCGAACCGCTTTCTTTATTAGCGGGCTTTCTGTTTTGAGCCGTTTTTTCGACTGCGGTCGGAGCATGGTTTCGCCTATTCTTTACGGGGCTGTCCGTTTTCTTTGCCGTGGGTCTGTCCTCCGAGGGTCTTTCGACGGGCTTTTCCGCTTTCTGCGCAGGCTTATCCGCAACAGGTTTTGCGACGGGCTTTTCCGCTTTGGACGCGGCAGACTTATCCGCAACAAGCTTTGCTGTGTGCTTTTCCTCTCTCTGCGCAGATCTTACGGCAGTTTCGGACTGCCGCACGGCTATGCGGCGGCGGGTCGGACGTAATTCTTCATCGTCCTCGTCGTCGTATTCGTCGTCCTCCGCGACTTCCGCCGCTTCGCGCTCGGCACGTCTTTTCGCAAGGCGTTCACGCAGAGACAGAGAGGAAGTTTCGTTCTCTTTGTCTTCATCTGTTTCCTCTTCTGCGGCTTTTTGCGCGGCTCTGCTTTTGGCGAAACGTTCACGGAAAGACGAACGCGGCGCGCGGTCTTTCTCCTCGTGATCTTCATATTCATCGTCTTCGTCAAATGCCGCCTGCTCCGCAGCGTTTGAGGCTTCCGTCTCCGCTCTTCTTTTTGCGAGGCGTTCGCGAAAAGACAGCTTTTCCTCGGGATAGTCGTCGTCTCCGTCGTCAGCTTCGAAATCGGAATAGCCGTAACCGTCGGAAGTCGGCGTTTCGTCCTCCTCCTCCGCAAGAGGAAAGTCTTCTATGGGAGTTTCCGCGGGACGGAATGAAAATTTGGGTTTGTTATCTTGTGTGTCGTGGTTCTTGTTTTCGTTTTCCAATGCGATGTCCTCAGAGTAAAAATATGTTGCGTTCGCCGCGTTGCGGCAACTTTCGTTTGATCCTTTTCTGTGCCGAAAGCCTTATCAGACGTTCTGCGTTATGACGGGCAGAGCCGCCATGCGGAGTTCCGTTGCGCCGTAAGGTATAAAACGGAGCATCTCCTTTTTGTCGGAAGCCGCGACGGCAAGCGGTTTTCTGACAGCCGCGCCGTCTTTTATGCCCCACTGTATGCGTTTGCCGCAGCAGAACATTTCGACTGCGGGCGTAGCCGACGAGAACGGGAACGATGTCAGCGGCTTATCCTCAAACGTGACGGATTTCGAAAATCTGTCCTTGTCCTCGGCAAGCACGGCAAAGTTCCAGCCGCCGCTTGCGGAAAGTTCGTATTCGCTGTAAGGATAAGTGTTGCCCTCGGTATAAGCCTTGTCCGCCGCTACGGGCACGGCATAGTAAAGCGCGCCGCGGCTGACGATATAAAGGTCGTCGGGCAGTCTGTTCAATCTGAATTTGTCGTTCGTGTCAAGGCTGAAAACGGTCGAGTCCGTCCATGTGCCTTTGAACGTGTAAAACTCGCTCTTGCGCGGCATAAGCATCTCCGAGCCCGAGCCTATTTTCATATTTTCCGTCCAACCGGGAATGCGGACGCCCAGCGTAAACGTGACGGGAGAAGAAACCGTAACGGTTATTTTTGAAGTGTTGCGGAACGGATATTCGCCGCCGACCTCAACTTTTACGTTCGCGCCGTCTATCGTTGTTTCAAGCGTTGCGGGCGCAAGCGAAGAAATATATATGCCGTTTTCGTGTTTGAGAAACCAAACGCCGCAAAATGCGGCATAGCCTTTGCAGAATGCTGCGACGGAGCATTTTTTGCCGTTTCCGAGCCCGAACAGTCCCGCTCTTTTGTCCGCGGTCGAAAACGGGTGTTCGCCGTCCGCGACGCACTGTATCTGATTGACGAGCTGCACACGCTGTTTTGCCCACATATCCGCGGAAAACGCGGCGGGATAAGCGTTGTACGCCAAGCGTTCGAGCCTGTCCGCGATGTCCACCGAGCCCGACGTTTTGAGCAGCACGGCAAGCGCCGACATATATTCGCAGAGCGCGTCCGTGTCAAGTCCTCTCGATGCGCTTTTGCCGCCGAGACGGCTGTCGCCCGTTATCATGCCTATCGCCGAGCCGTGGAAACGCTCAAGCGTGTATATCATCTCAAACGCGCGGTCAACGTAACTTTCGTCGCCGTAAAAATCGGCAAGCGCGGCGGCGGTCTTGACCGCCTGAATATTGTTGTGTATGTCAGTTAAAAACGACGCAGGCAGGTCGGAAGCGGCGACGTGGGCATAGTCCCAGCCATCGAAAAATCCGAGCCAGTCAAAGCCCATGCACGCAAGTTTTTTTGCAAGCCGACGCAGGGAGCGGTCTTCCGTTTTTTCTGTCTCCCTCGCTATCGGACGGAGCGCGTCCGCCCAGCAAAGCGACGCTTTCTCGGAAAGAACGTGCGTGTCCGTATAAACATCGAGTTCTTTGAGCGCGGCAAGTATATATCCGTCAACCTCGCCGTTGCCGCTCGCCTCCGCATAGTCGCAGAGTGCGTTCAGCAAAACAAAAAGAGACGCGATGTCGAATTTTTCGTTCTTACCTTTCGGAATGAACCCGTTTTTGTTGTTTTCAAGCAGTTTTTTGATATAAAGTCCCGCGCGCTCCTGCATTTCGATGTCGGAGATGAGCCACGCCGTGGGCACAAAGCCCGAAAGCCAAAGCGGAAGACTGTCATAATCGCCGCTGTTGCCGCCGAGCCAGCGGGATTCTTTCACCTCAGGCAAAATGCGGTCAAGATTGCCCAAAAGCCCGTCCGCCTGCAAGCGCAGGTTTGCCGCCTGCCAGCCGCATGGAGTCACCTGCGACGCGGAATAAGACGTTGTGATTATTCTTTCGGAGATCATATTTTCTGCTCCTTATATTTCGGTTTCGGAAAAACGCGAAACGCTTTATCCGAAATACTTGTCAAATTCTTCCTGTGAAAGCCCGAACCATGCTTTTATCTCGGGCAGCATGAACGCTTTTCTGTCCTTTATATACGTTCTGACCTTTTCGACTTCTTTTTCCCAGCCCGCATACGATTTGTCCCAGCGTTCGCATTCGCGCTTCATGTCGGGTTCTATCTTATCCACTATGCTTTGCAGGTGCGCCAGAGCGACTTCTTCGCTGAACGTATTTTTAATATGGTAGGACATTCGCTCCAAAAACAGCGTTCGGAAGTCGGGATTGTCAAGCAGGTTGCCGATAAGCGCGTTTATCTTTGCAAAGCCGTATTCCGCCTGCCCGCGTTTGCGCAGGTAAAAATCAAGCGGTGTGTCGTAATAAAAGCCCCAGTCGAGGTCGTAGTATATCCAATGCCAGCGCGTGTCGTCGCTTGCGGTGTTGCGGAACCACTTTGCGTTGCCGTTGTCCTGGTTGCCCGAATAGTATTCGCCTATCGTAAAATCTATAAGGCTGACAAAATCTATCCGTTCTTCCGCATATTTGTAGTTTTCAGCGTTGCGCATATCGTGCGTTTCCACAAATTCGCGCAGTTTCTGAAATTCCTCCCGCGAACCGTAAATCACAGCCTCGCTGCCCACAAGCATGTCGGTGTTCTCCTCGGCGGCGTTCAGATGTTTGGCAACGTAATCCGAATTGACCTTTTCGCGGAAATAGTAGATGCCGAAATACTCGCCGTTGACATAGAGGTTGCAGGGCTTATAAGCCTGAACGTAAATGTTTTCGGAATGACTTTTGAGCAGGCTTGTGAAAAACTCGTCGCGCAGCATTGCGTGAGCATAATCCTGCGAACCCGCACGAAGCACCAGCGCCTTAAAACTTTTTACCGTGTCAAGTTCGTCAAAAACAGGATACACAAGTTCGCTTTGCCCGTACATATCCCTGAATTTGAGTTGGAACGACTTTTTATCGTCCGCGCGCGAATATGCGCCGAAAATGCGTATGCCGCAGTCTATCGAAAAGCCGTCGCCGTTCTCAAAAAACTCCGCCGTGCATTCTTTTTCCCACGGTTTCCAGAAGTTCGCGCCCAGATACGGAAATTCGGACGAAGCGTTGTAGCCCGTCGCATAAATTCCGCTTTCGTTGCTGTAAAGGTCGTCCCTGTCCACGCAAAGAGTCATAACGGGCAGCGTGTTGTCCTCACCCACGATGTAAGTCGCAGCCGCCGCCTTTGACCTTATTTTTCCCGCGGAGTACGAGACTGCGCGAACGGACTTCGTCTCCGCAAGTTCAAAAGGGGCTGTATATTTTTTGGAATAAACGGTCGGGTCAGAACCGTCAAGCGTGTAATAAATATCGCCCTCGCCCGATATCGTAACCGTTACAGCCGCATCGTAAACGCCCGATTTCGTTTCTATCACGGGCTCGGAAGCAACCGCGTAACAAAGGCTGTCGCCGTCCGTATATCTCGGAGACGGTGCGGTATTCGTCCAAAAGCCCTCTCTGTCGGAAGCGCGGGTCAGGCTCTGACCTATCTTCGTGCCTTTGAGACACACGCCGTCACAGAGTTCGCCGTTTTTGAACAGATATACCTGTTCGTCGCCGTTTATCTTGAAATTCGCGTGATAATATTCGCTGTTCGAAAGGCGTTCGCTGCCCGAACAGATAATAACGAACGATTCGCCCGCGCCGAGTTTTTTCTCTGGCAGCCGCCACATATCCGTCGTTGCCGCGTCGTTCGAAAGGCAGTAATCTGAAAGTTCGATTTCGGAGGACGACGTGTTTTTCAGCTCGACCCAATCGTAATATCTGCCGCCGTTCTGCGGAATATATCCTCCGTTTTTCGGATTTTTGGACATCGCTTCGTATATCACAAGCCCGGCCTTGCCCTTGTCAAGCAATTTGCCGACGCTCGCAAAGCCGTTTTCGTCGTTTTCAAAGCCGGGAGTCGGAGAAAACGTCTCGGCATAAGCGCCGCTGCCGTCTCTGGAATACGACGCATCGGGGGACAGCGTTTTTATCTCGACCGAATCAATTATTCTGCCCTGTATATCGGAGACCGTGACGCAGATATTGCTTGTTTTCAGCGTAAAATTCGTGTGAAGTTCTCCCGTTGTTTCGGAAATATCCTTGCCCGAGCAGTAAACGAGAAGAGTTTCGCCCGCGCCGAGAGTGACGGCGGGAAGCTGCCATTCATAAGGTGCGGAAAGGCTCGAACCGAGCGAATAATAGTTCAGGTCAACGGCAGAAGAAGAGATGTTTTTCAGTTCTATCCAATCGTTTCTGTCGCCGTCTTCGTCCGTTATGCCCACGGTGTTTTTGCATTGAACTTCGTTTATGACTATCGTTTTTGTTCCGTCCGTGTTTTTGCGGGACGCTTCAAGCGCCGCATAGCCCTCGTCCGTGTTCGGCTGTCCCGGCGTGGGTCTGCCGCTTACAGTCCACGCGCCCGCGTCGTAAGACGTTCTCTCCATAACGGAATTGGACGTCATTTTTTCGGTGGTGACGGAATCGAGCGAAGTGCCGTCCGCGTTTTTGAGCACAAGCGTTTCGCCGCCCGCCTTGGAAAGGTTGAACGGCGCACACATATATTCGGAAAGATACGAATTGTTGCAGTAGACAAGCAGATACCCGCCCGCTTCTATCTCCGTGCCGTCGGGAAAAACAAGCGAATCGTTTGATTTGGACGATTTCTGCAAAACGAGCGCGTAGCCCGAAACGTTGACTTTTTTTGCGGAGTTGTTATACAGTTCCACCCAGTCCGCGGAAGAACCGTCGGGCGCAAGCAGCGTGCCTTTGTTCGAGGTCATCACCTCGTTGATATAAACTTTTCCGATACCGGAGTCGGAACTCGTCTTGCCCGACATAAAATAATTTACAAGGCAGACGCCGCCGATAAGGCAGAGCATACCGACGAAAAGCATAAATATGGGAAAAACATGGCGCTTAGCCGAAAGGCGCGTATCGTTCGCCTTGATTTTTTTCTTTTTTGCCAAAAATATCCTCCTCCCGAAGCGTATCGAAACGGAATAACTGTCAAAAATACGGATTGAGGCGACTTGCGTCAAAACCGTTTCAGGGTTTTGCAAAAAAACGACCGAGCCGCCCGTCTCATTTTATAAAAAGAGAGGTAACAAAACAATGCCGCAGATTTCTTGCAGCGCACACACCTGTGTGCATAACGCGGAAAGCAAATGCTGTTTGCAGGACGTTCGCGTCGGAGGTTCCGATGCAAAAAAGGCGTGCCAAACCTGTTGTGACAGTTTCCGCGAAAAGACCGAGGGCTTTGCCAACGCCGCCTGCGCTTCATGCGCCTGCTCGGACAGTCACGTTGACTGCGCCGCCGACAGATGTATATTCAACGTCGAGGGCGTTTGCGAATCGGACAGAATAAACGTCGAGGGCGTCGGAGCGTGCAACTGCAAAGACACCGAGTGCAAGACCTTCAAAAAGTAAGCAAATAAAACCGCACGGTCGGATCTTTCGGGGTTCGGCCGTGTTTGCTTTTCCGCAAAGTCCGTCCGCCGAAGAGGAATGCCGCCGGAACAATACTATCCGATTATATAATATATTGTATATTATCTTCTTGTAAGTATAACATTTTTTTACCGACAAGGCAAGAGGAATGTGTGAAAAAAACGTAAAATATAGACGCACAACGTCGTTTTGTGACGATTTTTGTGTCTTGAAGTATTTTTTTTCGCCGCCGATTCGAATTTCTTTTGGTAATCTTTGCATAAACGGAGTGAGCTTTTTTGGTAAAAACGCCGTTTATTTTTTTTCGCATTTTTTGCCTTGCGATATAAGAAAAAGTATGATATAATACAGTGAACGGTCGTATTAAAAACGACTCGAAAAATGTCAAAAAACAGGTTCTCCGACGCTCTGCCTTATGTCGGAGGGACACTGAAAAAATTATTATTTTTCAAGGCAGAGAAAAGAGGACACTATGCTCGCACAAAGACCGCCGATGGGCTGGAACTCGTGGAACACTTTCGGAGAAAACATTTCCGAAGAACTCATTATGGGCATCGCAGACGCGATGGTTGAAAAGGGACTGCGCGACGCAGGATACGAATACATCGTTATCGACGACTGCTGGTCGCTTCGCGAAAGAGGCGAAGACGGCAGACTTGTCGCAGACCCGAAAAAATTCCCCCACGGTATGAAATACCTTGCGGACTACATTCACTCCAAAGGCATGAAATTCGGAATGTATTCCTGCGCCGGAACTCTGACCTGCGCGGGTTATCCGTCAAGCTTTGACCACGAATATCTCGATGCGCAGACCTTTGCGGATTTCGGCATCGACTTCCTTAAATACGACTTCTGCTACAAGCCCGAGACGTCCGACGGACCTCTGCTTTATTACAGAATGGGCATGGCACTCAAAGCCACCGGCAGAGAGATTCTTTTCTCCGCCTGCAACTGGGGCAGCGACAACGTATGGCAGTGGATACGCTCCACAGGCGCGCATATGTACAGATCTACAGGCGACATCGTTGACCGTCCGAACTCGTTCCGCGACATCGCGTTCAGCCAGATCCCCATGCTCAGTCAGTCCGCGCCCGGCTGCTACAACGACACGGATATGCTTATCTGCGGTATGTACAACAAGGGCAACGTCGGCTTCGGCGGCTGCAATCAGGAACAGTATGATATGCACTTCGCTCTTTGGTGCATGATGGCGTCCCCGCTTATGATAGGCTGCGACATCAGAAACTGCGACGAGCACACGCTCGAACTCCTCAAAAACAAGGCTCTTATCGCCCTTGACCAGGACGAGGAAGCAAGACCGCCGTACACGCCGAACAGAAAGATCGAAGAAGTTCTTCTCCTGTTCAGACACCTTTCCGGCGGCGAATATGCGCTCGGCGTATTCAACTTTGCCGAGGGTTCCGCACGCAAGTACATCAATCTTTTCGAACTCGGTCTTACCGCAAACTGCGGCTACGGTCTTGAACTCACCGGCATGCTCGACAACGAAAAGATAACCGTTAAAGACAACTTCTACCTCGACCTGCCCGCAACGAGCTGCAAGGTTTACAGAGTAAAGCTTATAAAACTGTAAACCATGGCGACCTGCAAAAACTGCGGCAAGGAACTCGAGAACGACGAGATAGGCATATACAAACGTATGGTCAATCGCGGCGCAACGGAGTTTTTGTGCATAAAATGCCTTGCGGAATATTTCAAAATAAGCGAAGACCTTGTTCGCGAAAAGATAGAGCATTTCCGCAATATGGGCTGTACCCTGTTCGCGCAAAAGCCAAAGGATACGCCCGATAAAAAACAGGTATAAAAATTGCAGCCTTTCGCGGAGCGAAAACCGTTCCGTGAAAGGCTCTTTTTTCGGGCACAGTCGGCATACTCCGTCCGCCGGAATAAAATCAACGCATATTTTATGTAAAATTTTCCGCAAACCGCTTGACTTTTTTGCATTTTTAAGTATATAATGAAAGCAGATAAAGGAGGTAGGAAATATGAACAGACTTAATCTTGTACACAACATTGACATCGCGGATCTGATGAAGACCGTTGACGCCTGCAAGGGCGATGTTTTCCTCGAAACGGACGAGGGCGACGTGCTGAATCTTAAATCAAAATTCTGCCAGATAATGGGTATAGCAAATATTCTCAAAGGCGGCATTGTCGAGGGCGCATACATTCGCTGCCCAAACCCCGACGACGAGGCTCTTATGTTCCGTCTGAACCTCTGCCACGAGGTGCCGAAAAAGGACGAGGAATAAGTCTTAACCCCACACAACGCAAAAAATCGGGGTTATCCCATCGCAAAAATACAACGCGCAGCAAACGTTTTTGCAATCAGCAATATTAAGTTGCGCATTTAATAAAAACATATACGGCAGAACCGCATTTCGGCGGCTCTGCCGTTTTTTTGTTCGCTTTGCGGGATAATATATTTATAACAATGATGTTGACAAATACACCCATTGGGTGTATAATATATATGAGGTGATAAGTGTGAATGTCCGCGAAATGAGAAAAGCATTGGGAATTACGCAGTCCGAATTTGCGGTACGATATAATATTCCGTTCCGAACGATACAAAATTGGGAGACCGAGCAGCGCAAACCGCCAGAATATATACTTGATTTGTTGGAAAAGCGAATCAAAGAAGATGCCGTAAACAGGAGAACCGTCAAACTGCCCGAATATGACCCGAAAAAAGAAGACCTGCCGAAAAGAAGAGACTATATCGGGGCTGTTTCATGGCTTAAAGCTGTACGCGAACAAATGAACGAAGATGTTGTTTTTGCGTTGGACGAGGCGCTTATGTGTCAGGGGAATTTCGGCGGACACAGCGACGAATTTCTCGTATGGGTTTACGGTAACGATTCCTTGACACGCTTTAACGGGATCGTCGTTCTCGGCAACAAAATAAGTCCTTATTGCGTCGAACACAAAAACGGATTGTGCTATACGGATTTCAACAGAACCCTATCCGACGCACTTGCAAATGAACAGATCCTCGATATGCAGGGAATAACGGAAGCAATAAGCAAATACTATTATGCCAACGGCGACAGTTTCAACGGAATTTCCGTTCCGCCCGAATATCAGGACAGATTTGAAGCACTTGCAAAAGAAGCAGTTGCTTATTACGAATAAAAGGAGTTCGAAAAATGGATATTACGGCAGAAGAAAAACTGATGTACAGTATAATGAAAGCGATATATGAAAGCAATATTCCCGTAAGTTTCAAGGGTTCAATGGTATTAAGAGCCTGCCTGATAAACGGCGGATATACCGAAGAGACCAGACACACGGTTGACATTGACGCAAACTGGAACTCGGATACTCCGCCGACAACCGAACAGATGGCTGATTCGCTGCAAAAAGCAATAAGCAGATACAACGAATTTTTGACAGTCGGAATTTCAAGACCTTACGGAGAACGGCGTTCCGCAGGCTTTGAAATAAAAAACAGTGAGACGGACGAAATTCTTTTCACTATGGATATTGACGTAAACCGACCTGTGCCGCCGACGAAGATATATGAAATAGAATCTTTCCGTTTTTGCGGTGTAACGCTGTCTCAAATGACGGCAGATAAAATCTGTTCTATATCGTCAGACAGCATTTTTCGAAGAATCAAAGATGTAACGGACTTGTATTATATCTCAAAAATTACAAACCTTGATAAAACGGATATATTGAACACATTGAAAAACAGCGACAGAAAATTGGGGGATTTTCACGCTTTCCTAAACCGCGCAGACGAACTCAAACATTCTTATGACAAATTCCGCTTTGAGGGCAGAGTAACAAAACCGTCGTTTGAAACGGTTTACGTTGCCGTAAAAGCTTTTATTGCAGACATTCTTCCCGATAGCGAAAAACAGGACTGAATTGAAAAGGCGTTACCGCAAAAATCCCGTATTCACGCAATATTGTATCCTTTCCGCACCGCAAAATACGACATTTGTTTTTAACCGCTTGACACCGTGTTTTTATTATGATATAATCATTCTGTTTGAACCGGCGGATTGAGGCGGCGAAACTTAAAAGTAATATCAATCGTTCGGGTACACTTGTCAAAAAGCAGGTGTGCCTGTACTTTTTTTGCGTCTTAACGCCTTATTTCACAGGCAAACAAAAACTCATACCGAGAAAGGAATTTGTTTTATGAAAAACAAAGACACTGGCAAAAAAGTTTCATTTTGGGACAGAAAATTCCAATACACCAAAATGGGTTCGTCGCCCAAAACCGAAATCATCGCGGGGCTGACCACATTTCTTGCAATGGCATACATTCTTATTGTCAACGCGGGAATGTTTGCAACACTCGGCGTGGTATCGTTCGATGCCATGTATGTTACAACCGCACTTTCCGCAATCATCGGAACGGTGCTGATGGGACTTCTGTCCAATCTGCCGCTTGCGCAGGCGCCCGGTATGGGAATCAACGCATTCTTCGTATACACGGTTTGCCTGACGCTCGGTTTTTCTTACGCAAACGCGCTTGTATTCGTGCTCATCGACGGTCTTGTGTTCGTTCTGTTGACCGCCACGGGACTGAGAAAGATAATTTTTGACGCCGTCCCGCCCGTTGTTAAGGCGGCTATTCCCGCGGGTATCGGCTTGTTTATCGCGTTTTTGGGACTTCAAGACGCGAAGATAGTTATTCCCAGCGCGTCAACAGGCGTTACGCTCGCATCGTTCAATCTTCTCGGCGACGCAAGCTGGGCGTCCGTTATGCCGCTTCTCGTCGCAGTTTTCTCGCTGCTGCTCATTGCGGTTCTTTCTTACAAAAAGATCAGGGGCGCTATCCTTTACGGAATCCTCGGCGGAACGGCTCTTTATTACGTTCTCGGCTTTACGGTCAACGGTTTCTACACCGGTTTCGCGGAAAACTTCTCGTTCAACCCGCTCAAACCGTTCGCTTCATTCGCAACCGAGTCTTTCGGCAAAGTATTCACGGAAGGATTTGACTTCTCCGCATACCTTAATACGGACGGTCACACCGTCGGCGGTCTTGTGATACTCTTCATCACCACCTCTCTTGCTTTCTGTATGGTGGACATGTTCGACACGCTCGGAACGCTGTACGGCGCTTGCCGCGGCGGCAACCTGCTTGTTAAAAACGACAGGGGCGAACTTGAAGTTCCGAACATGAACAAGGCGATGATGGCGGACGCGCTTGCGACCTGCACCGGTTCCGTTCTCGGAACGTCCACCGTTACGACGTTCGTTGAATCCTCCGCTGGTGTTGCGGCAGGCGGAAAAACGGGTATCACCTCGCTTGTAACTTCGGGCGCTTTCGCGGTCGCTCTGTTCTTTGCGCCTATCGCAAAACTCATTCCCGCCTACGCTTACGGCGCGGCTCTGATATATGTCGGCGTGCTGATGATGGGCAGCGTTAAGGACATTGATTGGAAAGATGTTTCCGTCTCCGTTCCCGCGTTTCTCACAATAGCAATGATACCTTTCTCATACAACATATCTTACGGTATCGCGTTCGGTTTGATTTCATACGTTGTTATCAAACTTTTCTCCGGCAAAGTAAAAGAGATAAAGGCTGGCACTTGGGTCATCACATTGCTTTTCCTTGCAATGTTCTTCTTGACCCACTAATATAATTTGACTAAAAATACGGGCAGTAAAGAACTTGCGTTCTTTACTGCCCGATTTTTTATAAAAGCAAAAATGCCGATATTTATATTGTTATGCGGTGCAATCATTCACCCCATTTTGCGGCAAACAGATTCGACGACCCCGCAAAGCCGTTGTAATCGTAAAAGCCTACCGCCATGCGGGTATAAATGCTGTCAAGAAGATTTTCGCGGTGACCTTTTTTTGACTGCATCCACAGGTGCAGAACCATAAATTCGCCGCTGTTTTCCGTGCCCGCGCCCGCGCAGTTTTCACCCTCTGCGCGAAAATCGCCCTGTTTGTAATCGGTATTTTCATATATTGCGGTAAAGCAATCTCTTCCGTCAGGTCTTTTGTGCGGTCCCGCGCCGTAACCGTCTATCCACCAGCGAACATATTCTTCGGAGCGGATAACGCTCGGTTTATACAGTTTTTCGTCCCATTGCAGGGGCTTGCTACCGTATCTGACACGTTCGTAATTCACGTTTTCGAATATTTCAAGCGCCTTGTCCCTGCCCCCGATAACAAGCGTATCGGACTTTTTGGCGACGTAATAAAATACCGCCATAGCGTCCGAAATATCAACGTCAAGGTCGTCCGTCACTTCCGCATAAGGCAGGCGGTCTTCCGCAAGAAATTCTTTTTTGGCAACATGATAAAACAGCAGCATCGCGTCCGTTATATCCACCCTGCCGTTGCCGTCAACGTCGCCCACATATTCGGCATTTTTGTCGGTTATTCTGAACTCGCCGAGGGCATCGCAGCCCACTTCAAAACCGCCGTTGCAGAGGGTCGAATAAAGGTCGATGACATCGCGGTTTTCGTCAACTCTGCGGAATCTTGCGCCGTCAGCGTTTATCGATGCAGGGACGGGCAGGAACACCCGTACCGCGCCCTGCGGCTTTACTTCAACGCCGTTTTTGACAAATGAGATCTCATAAAAAACGGACGCTTCGTTTTGTTTCAACACGCTTACTTTCAACTTCGCGCCCGCGCCGACCTCCGCAAAGACTCGCACGCCCGTTGCGGTGTCGTAATACTCCGAATAAGCGACAAACGGAATGCCGTTCGCCTTTGCATAATTTTCCGCAGAAGAGCCGCGCACGCCGAACATCGCTTTCAGACTGAAATCCCCGCCAAAAGCATTTTTGCCGATATCGGTCACGCTGTTCGGAACGGTCACTTCGCTGATATGCTGACAGTTCGCAAAAGCCTCCGCACCGACAGAAACAACTCCCTGCGGCAGATTCACAAAAGGTATCGCCCAGCATTGATAAAATGCCCCATCGCCTATCGTTTTAAGCCCGCTCGGAAGCGTAAGCGATTTAAGCGAACAGTTGTAAAACGCTTCTTTGCCTATCTCCGCAACGCCGTTCGGAATGTTCACATCCGTCAGCCCGTCGCACAGATAAAAAGCGTTTCCGCCTATCTTTGTCAAGCCCGACGGCAGCGCAACGTTTTTGAGCGATTTGCACCGCGAAAACATACTGTCCGAAAGTTCCGTGAGTTTTGTTGCGGACAGATCGGCGCGTTCAAGGTTTGTGCAGTTGCCGAACACATATCGCCCGAGCGTTTTCAACCCTTGCGGAAGCGTTACCGAGGTCAAAGAGGAGCAGTTTGAAAATGCGCTGCGCCCAATATTTTCAAGCCCCGACGGGAAATTGATGTTTTTCAACGCCGAGCAAAACGAAAAGGCTTCATCTCCGACGGAGACAAGACTTTCGGGAAGCGTCAGCGACATCAGCGACAAACACCGGAAAAACGCTCCCTCTCCGAGAGCGACAATACCGTTCGGCAGAGACACCTCCGTAACGGAAGAACACTCCGCAAACGCATCGTTTCCTATCTCCGTTATTCCCTCGGCAACAACAACTTTTTTGATACTCGAGCAGAACAGAAACGCCCTTTCGCCGACGGCAGCAACTTTGTGTCCGTCGATTTCAGCGGGAATCATGACCGTCTCGCCGGGTTCTTCGACCGTTCCCATTATAACGGCTTTGTCGTCCTCTTCTCTTAAATAATACTGCCAGCAGCCGTCCCCCGACGTGAATATCTCCGACTCGTCCCACGCCGCGGCGGAGAAAACCGAAAATGCGGAAAAGAGCGAAAGAAATACCGTCAGCGCCAACAGCGCCGCAACCGCTTTTTTCATACAAAACTCCCCTGTAATTTGTTCTATGACATAATGATACCACCGAACGCGGGTTTTGTCAACAATGCGATAAAAACATGTGTGGTTGAGTATTCAATAAATTCGTCGTTGCTGATTTTGTCCCTGTCTTTGCATCACCAACGCAAAACGGACGGCAAGGTTCTTTCCCCGCTGTCCGCTTATATTTTTCTTATATTTAATACTGCCAATCGCCCACAAAGAAGTTCGACGTGTAGTACCAGCCGTTAGAATGCTCGCATACCGCCACCGCCATCGCTGTGTAACTTTCAGTCAGTATGTTTGCCCTATGCCCCGGCGAATTCATCCAAATCTCCGAAACAAAATATGCCCCGCTCGCTTTCCACGATGCGCCCGCGCAGTTCTCGCCCCATTATTGGAAACTGTATGCGTTATAGTCCGAGTTCTCAAAAATTGCAGTAAAGCAATCTCTCCCGTCGGGTCTTTTGTGCGGTCCCGCGCCGTCACCGTCAGCCTGATATCTTGCATACTCATGCGCTCTTATCATGCTTGCCGCATAAAGATTTTCATCCCATGAAAGCGGCGCCAAACCGTTCGCCGCACGCTCGGAATTTATCGTCTCAAAAATTTCAAGCGAAACATCGCGATTTTCTATAACAAGCGTATCGGACCTTTTGGCAACATAATAAAATATCGCCATCGCGTCCGAAATATCAACGGACGTATCGCCCGTGACCTCAACATAAGGCAGTCTGTCGCCCGGTAACTCCGCTTTTTTCGCCACATGATAAAAAACAAGCATCGCGTCCGTTATATCAACGCTTTTATTGCCGTCAGCATCGCCGCAATACGCACCTTTCAGATTGACGGGATCAACCTTCGAGTCCTCAATATTCACTTCGGCGGCAAATCCCGCAACGGATACGGAAAAAACCATAACAAGTGCGATAATCGCAGAAAGAACCTTTTTCATATAATTCATATACCCCCATTTTTCGGCAAACGCAAAAGCCTTTTTTGCCGAATATCTTCCCTCGGCGGCAACCCGCCGAACACATTCCAATATATGTTACCACTCCCCGCCGCGCTTGTCAACTCCGTTTCCGCATTTGACAAATTTATTCCTCATTTGCGTAAAACTCTGTCGCAAAAACCGCCGTCATGCGTTGCATGGCGACGGTCACAGACAGATTATATATTTTCTGTTTGTTTTTGCCATTTATTCTTGTTTGTGCAAAAGAAATGCGGGAACAACAAAAATCTCAACAGCACTCTATCGTTCAGAATACTGACAGACAGCCCCCTTTATTTTTGAGTTCAATCAAAAAATCCCCGAACGCCTGCGGCGAATACGCTGTTTTTACAACTGAAACATCCCGATTTTTCTCATATACGAGTATTATATCACAAAGCATTTCAAAAAACAGGCGTTTCTTAATTGCTTTTCGCAAAACGACAAGAGCATTTCAAAAAACAGGCATTTTTTTAATTGCTTTCTGCAAAACACAAAAAGTATTTCAAAAATCAGGACGTTTTTTATACTTGTAATAATAAACAACGGGGGCTGTAAGAAACTTGCGCCTCTTACGACCACGTAATAATTGAATCTTATTTAAAGCACGCCTTTCCTCTGAAATCTTCGCGGATATTTTACGCAGAGCAATTAAGCCGCGTTTATATAACACAAAAGAGAAAAAGCGGTTATCCGACATTCTGTTCGGCAGCCTTTTTTCGGCTGTCCTGTAAATTATGTACCGCACTTTCCCGATACGCGCGTATGCCGACCGAGAAAATACAGAGCTTCTGCCGACAGAGAGAATACGGCAAAAACAGCGTGCCGAAAACGGTTTTCGGTTGCCTGCGGCATTAAATCTTTCAACAGCCTGTCATGACGGAGTGGGTTTGGGGGGCATAAAAGGAGAAAAGGAGAGATTTGTTTTTGAAAGATTTTTTGTCGGAACAGAGCGTCGGAAACCGCTTTTTGCTCTTTTGCTTATTTATACGGCAAAAAACGGCAAAACGTGACAAAAAAACCGTTTGTTTTACAAAAAGTTTACAGAGCACATACCACAAATGGCAAAAAAAGTATACGGCAGGCGCAAAAGCGCCTGCCGTATGCCGGATTGTTCGGGGCTGCAACTTCGTGCAACACCAAACATTTCTAAAAATTGAACTAATCAAAAACTATATGTTGTCTTTGTATTCTTTGCGCCGTTGTTCAATTCCGCAAGGCTTCTGCCGTTTTTCCATGCAAGAGATATTCCGTTTCTGTAAGAAAGCGGGTTGCCGTTTGCGTCGTATTTAAATCAGTCCGTTACAAGAAATCGGGAAATATCCTTGTAATAGTATTGATGTACAGCTATATCTATGCTGTAATCCAATACCTGCGAGATCACAACCGGCAAAGATTTAAATACATTCTCACAGTCAATATTCGACTTCTTTAATTCATCGTCAACGATTCCCAGCGCAAATACCGCATCTATGGTAAAATATCCCCAATTAGAGATGACGTCCTGAATTTCATTCGAAGTAAGGTCAAACGCGAAAATAGATGCCGTTGTCAAACGATCAAAAACATAATAATTATTTTTTTCAAAATACGCTTCATATAATGGACAATCGGTATCTAAATCCGTAATCATACAGTTTACAGGCAAGACTTTCTCAAAACGGTTCAGTATATTTTGCAAAAATACATGTTCTTCAAATTCATCCGAAAATGTAATACTTAAACAGTATTTATTATAATTATGTTGTATTGAATTAATCCGCATAATTTATTCTCTGTTCTGTTACTTCAAAAATTTTTTCATCCAATTAATAAATACCTTACCAAGTGATTTAATTGGAATATCCGGAATTGTTTTTCGCCAATTTTTACCGGTAAAATGTTGAATACTTATATGTATACCCTTTTCCAGTTCACCATTATGCTTAGAATGCAGCATAATTTTAAATCGGTGATCCCATTCCCAGCCAATAGCCACATGCCCCTCAAAAAGCATCGGACGCAAACGACTTTTATTGTTAATAATCTGTTCAAGTTTTCTAACCCAAGCTAATGCCTTAGGAGCAATTTTTCCTACCAAGGTTGCCCCAAAGGCAGCGCCCAAAATTCCTCCAATTAATGCAAATCCCGCAGTAATCAATCTTCTTGTGGTAGCATTTACGCCAAGCAGTCTACACAGAATATTCGCTACTGTTCCGAATACTACGGCACCCGCAATACCGCAAATAGCTTGGAGCAACCAATTACCAGTTGAATCCATATAACTCACAGGATTATTCTCACAGTATGCAAACAAACTATACCCTAAAATAGTTCCACTTGCACCTATGTATGCCGTATCATCCGCATTCAAGAATCTTCCCGTAGCGGGATCATAGTATCTTGATTGCAAATAGTAGAAGCCCGACTCGTTGTCGTAGTAGTAACCGCGATAGCGGAACGGGTTTGCGGTGCCCACCTTGAACCAACCGTCGGTCGTGTCATTCATTTGGAGAATGTTGCCCCAAGCGTCGTATACATATTTGACAAGACAACGGAAAGACGTGTCCGAAGTTCCGTCATCCGTGCCCCAGATTTCAATTATATCGCCTTGAAGATTCTTCTTGTATTAATAATTGTTTCCGAGGTAGTTCATTCCGACGGGGCTGCCCGATGCGTCATAGAAGAAGTAAATATAATCGAGGCTGTCGCCGTTCGTCACTTCCTGCGCGATTATATTCGTCCCGTCAAGCAGGTAACGCGTCTTTATTCCGCCGAAATTTTTCATCACGCGGATTCAGTCTTCATTATACGTATATCGCGTCGTTGAATTGAATTAAGCAAGCCGTCTGCCGTTCCATGAAAGGGAAATTCCGTCGCGATAGGAAAGCGTGTTTCTGTTCGCATCGTAAAACAGATATTCTCAATTACATTGAAGTTCCGTAAGTTTTAATTATTGCAAATCTTTTTTTTAAAAACCATATAAACTTAATTAAAAAAGGAACTGTAACGGAGAAAACAATTAACATATAGTATAGGGAAAACCATATATGCCAAAAACAGATTGTAATAATTAAAATTGCATACAACCAGTAAGTTGCTACATCTATCCAATATTTTGTCACACTGTTATTAAAGCAGTCATAATCAAATATTTCTATGCATTCTTTCCTTTCGCCGTTTACAAGAATATACTTTTCTGGTCTATTTTTTAATTGTTTTTGTTCATAATCAATACAGACATCTGAGATTGCGCATTTAAAAGCAAAAGAAAATCCTGTAAAGTCATCATATTGGAAGCAATGCTCCGGATAGTTTAGTATAATTAAATTAAATATATTCACAAACAGTTTTCCAAAGAAAAGAGCAAACCACCCAAAAATATTGCGTTTTTCTTTCTTCAAAAAAACAGACCGAACAAATATTGTCTCGTTTATATCAAAATCAGAACAATCCAACTCAGTATTTGGATCTACTGTCAAAGATTTTTTTGAAGAATAAATCTTTATAGGGTTCTGTGAATTTGTTTTATAGCAAATATGCATAAGAATTCTCCTGTTATGCACAGAAGGAATATTTAAAAAATATTCCTTCTGTATATTTTCTACCGAGAAAAAGGAATAACAATCCTGTTGTCTAATTTACCGTCAGATAATAAATCCAGCAGCCCTGCAACAAAACCTCCGACAGAAAGGAATATAGAAATATTTGGAACAATTTGCTGATATTTATAACATTATTAGAGTTTTGGAAATTTGGGGTTACCCCGTCCCGCCGAAACGGCGGGACGAGGATAATATTATGCACAATCAGTTATCTTTTTTTGTTTTGTCTAAATATCTTTTTGCAATATTTCTAACCCATGTAATATCGCTTTTGCTGTATTTCAACATCGATTCTTCAATTTCATTTCCGCTGAAATTGCTCAAAGCATCCAATGCGTGTCCGCAGACGGAATTGTCGCTCAACAATTCAATCAAAACAGGAATTACGGTTTTGTTTTTACTCTTTCCCAACAGCAGAAGCAGCATTTGTCTGTCCGAACCGAGAGATTTATCCTTTACAAGTTCGAGATAATCATGCAAATAATTAAAATTCCCGATCTTATACAGCAAATCACCGTATTCCCACAGATTTGACGGTCTGTTTTGACTTTTGAATACAAGTAAAATCAATTCAACCAAAGCATTTCTGTCATATCCTATCACGAACAAATCTTCCAACAGCGATATTTTCTCATTTTCAAGACTTGTTTTTTTATATATATCCAATATCCCGTCGCACAGTTCGATATGTCCGTGCAGACTTTTTTCGAACAGTTTTCGGTTTAAAGAATGATATATATTATTTTTTTCGAGAAAGGCGTCATACTCTTTCGATATACTGTCCGGATTTTTATATGCAAGAAGCCTTTGCTTTTCTGCAAGTTGGTATATGTCTTTTTCCATTAACTTTACCTCTTGTTACAGATTAAGCCATCTACCTGTGACGGGGTCGTAGCAGCGTGATTTCAGTCATACGAATCAAAGCAATTCCCTCTTGGCAATCAAATCCTTATATTCAAATATACTGATATCAACGCCTAATATAAATTCATCAATGAAGTTTTCATATTTCAGAAAAACAGTTTTCGGAACTTTTTTCAGTTGTTCTTCAGTCCAAACAGTTTCTATGTTAGAGATTGCCCGATCCAGTAATGCGCGGGCTTTACTCTTTTCCGAAACTTCGGAAAGACGAACATAATTATAGACAAACCGTTTTGAATGGGATATGGATTTTTGCAGATAGTCGGAATACTCCCGAGGATATTTTCCGTCACATCTAATATACATATCATAAGCATGCAAATACCATATTATGGCTTTGTTTTGGTCATCTGCTTCCGACAGATGTTCATCTAACAGTTCCAAAAACCTATTTTCCTTAAAACTAAGCCATGTTGATGAAAGATATGCACCTAAAATTGCCAGACGTATATCTCTGTTTTTAAAATAGTTATCAGTCAAAATATCAACAGCAAGAAAGTAATCTTCAATAGGACTTTGTATTTCAAATAAAACATATTGAAGCAGTTCTTCCGTCGAATTCCGACTGTTTTCTTTCAATCTTTTTTCTAAATCTAAAATATCAATATCCATTTGCACCACATAACTATAACAATTTACCTATTATTCGTGTTGCCCAATCTAACATTGCGTTAATACTTTGAACCTCACCGTTTAACACATAAAACCTTATTGTGACTTTTATTCCATTAATTGTAGCATGTATTTGGTTTGAGCCATTCACTGCATTTGCCAAGTTAGATTTAACAATTTTGTATATCTTATTAAATATTGCTTTTTGTGAACCTCCCAATCTCATAATTCCATTTTTAATATGATCTTTTGAAAAAATATGCCTTGCGCATCCTTTCCATAACTTACTTGAAGACATTTTTATGGTCTGACTTGCAGCGGTTTTTATTCCAAGTTTTACAGCTATTTTACCGCCAAGTTTAGCGATATACGGTCCAAGAAATGCGCCGAGCACAGCGCCGCCGACCGTTGCTGCGGAAATCAAATCCCACTTTTTCCAGTCTTTCAGTCCAAGAGCCTCAGCCAGTAAATACCCCAACGCGGCACCGGCAACACCGCCAATAATTCCGCCGATAATATTGGCAGGAGATTCCCCTGTAAGATCAAACATATTAACAGGGTTATTTAAACAGTATGCAAAAAGATTTGAAGAGCAACTGTCTGCAATTACAGACATTTCACCCGCATCCGCATTGAGGAATCTGCCCGTGACGGGGTCATAGTAGCGCGATTGCAGATAGTAGAAGCCCGATTCGTTGTCGTAGTAGTAACCGCGATAGCGGAACGGGTTTGCGGTGCCCACCTTGAACCAACCGTCGGTCGTGTCATTCATCTGGAGAATGTTGCCCCAAGCGTCGTATACATATTTGGCAAGACAACGGAAAGACGTGTCCGAAGTGCCGTCTTCCGTACCCCAGATTTCAATTATATCGCCTTGAAGATTCTTCTTGTAAAAATAATTGTTTCCGAGGTAGTTCATTCCGACGGGACTTCCCGACGCGTCATAGAAGAAATAAGGGGAATAGCACTGTTATGTACCGGCAAGCATCGCGTTTAATCACCCAAACACAGACCTGCCAGGAATATTCATGAAACCTTTAAGGGCTTGGGATTATCCCAGCAAACTGCCTTTTGTCCCAAAAGGCGATGCTTGCCGGTATTGTGAATAACTAAATAAGTTTACTTAGCTGTTCCTTAAAAGTAATCATCTCCGCTTCCTTAAATGGTGAATCCGGATGGGTTTCATAAGTGGATACAACCCATTCTAAAAGTGTTGGTTCCTTGGGAAATAATTCTAATGCACGGCGAATAAACATCTGTATAACAGGGTGAATATCATAAAAAAAGGGGTCTATATACATCAAGAAATCGCACAAAAGCAAAGTGTTTTTGACAGAATAATCTCTTGATAACAAGTAAAGTAGATAACAAAACTTATCTGTACTACTAACCTTAGCAAAGTCTTTTTCTAGATTATCTATAGTATAATCATATTCTTTCGTTTTGAGAATTTCATATACTGAATGATAATCTCGTTCTTTCCATAAACGAATCAATTTTCTCACAGTACACCTCCTTACGGCGTTCCAATTCCATTCCACACCCATGCATCGCCAATGTAGAGGTCGCTCACTTCCGAAACGGTCGTCTTTGAAAACAGGCTTTTGAACGAATCCGCATCCTTATTTTTCAAGCTTTCTTTCAATGTAGCAATTGCGTCGCTCGTGTCGGGATTGAAATCCGACGGCTTGTTCGGTGCGGTTTCCGTTTCAAGAGGAACGAGAACTTTTCCGGAACAGGCGGACAGCGCAAGGAGCACAAGCAAACCTATCAGTATAATTTTAATTTTAGTTCTCATAACAATATTAACTCCTTAAAAATTGATGATTATTCGTTTATACATATTATAGAATTTAATAGTATTATAATTACCGTGATAACTATTACAAAATGCCAAGTACATTTTATGAGTGTTAAATGTAACCGTAAATTGTACAAAAAGCCTATTAATATTATAATAGATGTCTTGATTTTTGATATTTGTAATCATCGCAACATGATAAATATCTCCCCCTGCCTTTTAGCAAAAACGGACAAACAGCAACGAAAACATCTAAAAACTCTACTTTGTTTCGATTGTTTTTAAAATCTGTAGCAACTATGGTTTCTTTTCCGTATTCGTCTCCCTTATAGTCTGTTTTCGGACTCTTGTAAAGGCATTTTGCAAAAATGTATGTTTATGGGCAATCGACGGGTTTAATCGCTTTATTTGCTCTGCTGACTGTTTAAAGCAATTATCAAAGCTTTTCTTTTTCTAAAGCTGTGCAATATCAGCCATACCGTCAGAATAACGAATGAAATTATGAGAATCGAAACGATTACACAGGCAACGTTTATTTCATTTTTTACTCCGACATACAGCAGGTAAAATAGCAGGGCAAACAGAATAACACTTCCCGAAGCGATATTTAACAGATGATTATGATGTGCCTTTGTTATTTCCTTAACATCGGGTATGCATGATCGCTCGGTTGAAATATCGGGAGAAAATGATATTGCGGGCGGGCAGAACGTGTTGGTGTTCTTATCGAAATACCCCGCCTTCAATTCAAACGATATTTCTGCATTTGCGTTGAAATTGATATCAACATATCCTGAAATCTTAAAGGCAGAGACGTCTTTCCACCAATCCGGATCGACATTGAATGTTATAACATGCAAAGGCTTATCAATCTCATCTGTGACATCGCGGAGAGAAGGTCCGTAGACTTCTTTCTTTTTTGAGATGGCTGGTTTCCATGCGGAAAGGGTATGCTCTGACAGATACATATTTTCCAGGATACTCATATCCGGAATCACAGAATTTTCCTTCCTGTTTGATGCCAGCATCGCAATTCCATCAGTCATGGCCGTATGAATAGAATGATCCCTCATAACTTTGCCCATCGCACGCATCTGGCCGCTGTATGCTCTTGTTACACCAAACATACACTGCATCAGTTCACTGCTTCCGGCACCCTGAAGTCCGGTCAGTCCGACGATGCTGTCTTTTTTTACCGTCAGATTTATATTGCGAAAACCTTTTACAAAAAAAATCTCATGGTTTATTCACCACAAGATCTTTTCTGATTTCGCATATATATCATTATTTCTCATCCGCCGGAAACGTAATACCACACTGCCGCCTCATTTCATCCATCAGTTTCATGGCATTCAGTGAACGTTCTGTATGACTTTCGGCATTTTCTTCCCTTCGGATCATTTTTATAAAATATTTCAACTCATATTTCATGTCATTCAATGGTTCTCTGTGATAAAGAACTTCCTCGGTTCTGTCCCGGTAAACAATCCTGACATTTTCCGGACAGTCATTTGTCCCCTGAAAAAGAAGCATTCCATTCTCACCCTGGATTTCATTTGGCAGGCCTGAATCTGTAATCTTTGAATACGATACTTCTGCAATCTTGTCCTGATACTTCGCGAGGATATCTCCTGCCCCGTCCACACCACTTCGAAGCATAACGGCAAAACCGCTGATTTTCTCCGGCATTCCCAAAAGGTACAGCAATGTGTGCACACAATAAACACCAATATCCATCAATGCCCCGGCGGAACATTCTCTGCTGAATATATTGTGCTCCTGTCCTTCTTTGAAGCTGCCATAGCGGCTGGAATACTGGCAGTAAGAAATATTCGCTTTTCGAATTGCGCCCAGCTTATACAGATTATTT